>OAQX01000045.1_pt1 | contig 53336 bp, 40 predicted proteins | sample 1475521 | NCBI WGS metagenome assembly OAQX01 (sample SAMEA3360657, study PRJEB22359) | human gut metagenome | biome: ENVO:urban biome; feature: ENVO:human-associated habitat; material: ENVO:feces | place: Bangladesh | collected 2011 | reverse complement strand
TTTTTACCGACCCCCAGTTTAACTGGGGGTTTAGTCATGCCTATTCGGCGTACAATAATAAAGAGCTGAAGATTTTATCTTCAGCTCTTTTTAGATTGTCTATAAATAGATTAACGACCCATATCAATAGTGTTATCCCAAATAATATTTGTTCTGCGACCATCGAAGCCTTGATCTGGTTCAGGAGGTAATTTACTGGATTTAGTTTGACCTACATAAGCACCTGTTTCAGCATCTACAGTAACTACAGTCTTTTTGCCGTCTTGATGCATTGTCATATAGTATAGAATCTTACCTTCATGAGCTTCGATTTTCCAACCTTTTACAACTGCATCAGCACCAAGTTGTTGTTTTGCAACGCGCTCAGCTTGAGACGCTTCAATTACTTTATCTTTATTGAAGATTTCACCGATAACTTTTTTAGGTTTGCCGCCTTCATCCATATCGGAAGTGTTACCAGTGATTACGTCGATTTTCATTTTGTATTGATGATATTTACTATAGCCTACTACTTTGTAACCATAGTTCAAATCATTGGAGTTAAGCTCTACAGAATGAAGTGCTGCATTAGGAAAACGGTTTTGGAAAATAGTACCAATTTTACTCATAGTCATAACCATGGATTCGCCTGGTGCACGTTGTACAGAAATGTCAGTACTTGTTTCAGGTTTTGTTTTACGCGCATCAGCTACACTTGGTGTAGCAATGGACAATACGCCAACCGCCAATACACCTGTTAATGCCATAGAAATTAACTTTTTATTCATTACATATCCTCCTACTATATACAATGCTTTCACCAATAGTAAAAGTCATCTGTATACTAGAATTACTATAAGTTCGTGCTATATACAACAGCACACAAAACATACATAAATAGATATATTATTTAGACAATATACTATAAACCTTCATTTGATGCAAGTCGATCGTCTACATCAGTCATGAGCAATTTGTAGCATGTAGCCACTAAAGGTACGCCAATCAACATACCAGTGACCCCCATTAAACTACCACCTACGATAACGGCTGCAAACACCCACAAACCAGGTAAACCAACAGAATTACCTACGATTTTAGGATAAATAAAGTTACTTTCAATTTGATGAAGCACCTCTAAGATAATCACATAGATTAATGCATCCATAGGACTAACAGTAAGTAAGATAACTGCGCCTATAACGCCCCCTACATAAATACCTAGCAATGGAACTAATGCAGTAAGACCAATAACACAGGCAATCGTAGTAGCATATTCGATATTAAATGCCCACAATGAAATGCCCACCATAATACCTAAAATCAAGGCATCTATAAACTGGCCTACAAAGAAGTTACTAAAAGTTTGAACAGCTACGCGTGTGACATAACTAACACGGTTAACCCACTCATCAGATGCATAGGCTCTTAGGATTCGTTTACCTTGCATCATAAGTCGCTCTTTATCGAGCAACATATAAATGGCAAAGATTAAACCTAAACCTATATTCAAAGTCCAAGATAAGGCTGTCCCCATCGCATTAACTAGGTATGTACCACCCTTTGTGCCCCACTCGCGAGTATATTTAACAATACTTTCACCACTCAAGGTATCCATAAGAGTTTGATTGGAGGCCATTGGAATGGTTTCTGTAAAGTGTTGCATCCATGTTTGGAAATCTGTATACAACTGCGGCGAAGAAGCTACGATAATCGACATGGAATGAATCAATTGTGGAATCGCCATGCGAGCAATGAAATACACGATAGCACTGATAGTAACAAAGGATAATATAAGACTTAAAGGTCGTCTAATTTTATCTTTCCAACCAGTTTTACTCTTAGGCCACAGCCAGCGTTCATAACGCACAACGAGAATATCGAGGACAAATGCGATACAAGCACCTACTATAAGTGGAACAAAAGCAGTAATAATGGCATCAATAGCATTGGCTATATCGCTAATACGGAGCGCCATCATGATCATAACGCCAGCCAATATAATGGCCCCTATAAGCGGTTTGTAATATTTAAATCGTTTCATATATAACCTACTTTACTATACTCACAATGCATACATTACCAAAACTTAATGAACATTGTATGACCTACGATTGTATGCAAGTTTAGTATAACACAAAAGTCCACCTTATCACATGCTCGGTCCCCCGATGAACACGAGAGCATGATAGAAGGTGGACTTATTATATGTCTAATCTAAATTAGATTGAAGATTAGCGGTGAATGTAAACGTCTACACGACGGTTTTCAGCTTTACCTGCTGCAGTAGAGTTAGTTGCTACTGGTTTAGTGTCGCCATTAGCGATACCGATGAAACGATCAGCAGATACGCCGTTGTTTACTAAGTATTGAGCTACGTATTGTACGCGGCGTTCGGACAAGCCAACATTGTATTGAGGAGTTGCATCAGTATCAGCATTACCCAACAATTTGATTTGATCTTGAGAGTATTGGTTAGCAGCGTTTACAGCAGCTGTCAAGTTTGGATATTGGTCTGCACGAGCTACATCTTGGTCGGAATCGAAGTAGATGGATTGTACATAGTAATCCAATTTAGGAGTTTTGTATACAGGAGCTTCTACTACAGGAGCTGGAGCTGGAGTGTATACAGGAGCTGGAGCTGGAGTTGCTACAGGAGCTACTGTTTTGTGACCACCGAAGCGATAGGACAAGCCAACTACAGGACCTTGGAAGGAGATATTTTCCTTATCTGCATGTTTTGTGTTGATATAACGGTAACCAGCGTTGATATCCAAGTCTTCGTTCACTTTGTAGCCTAAACCAGCTTCCCAAGTGGAAGTTTTCTTAGTACCTACACCAGCTTTACCATACACTTCTACTTTAGAGCCAAGGTTAGCTTTACCAATTACACCTGCTTGTGCAATGTTATTAGCTTTAGCGAAGTCATCACCAGAAATATGAGCATAGCCACCATATACAGCGAAGTTTTTGTTCAAGGATTGAACCAAGTTTACTTCGTGCATTTTGTCGCTATAGCCAATGCCACCCAATTTGTCGTTCAAACCATGGTAAGCATATTGAACAGCAGTTTTGTCAGACAAAGCGTATGTCAAACCACCATCAAAGTTCCATTTTGCATCAGCATTGAAATGTTCAGTTTTTGCTTTAGAATGAGCTGCACCAAGATCAACTTGGAATTCGCCTTTGTTGAATTGAGTTTGTGGAGTTGCGCCAGCTACGGATACGCCTACAGCAGCAACCGCCAATAAAGCTAATAATTTTTTGTTCATTATAATTCCCTCCAATAAAAGCCCATAACAATACACAGGGCCTTGGTAATAATATACTTTCATTTTACACAACTTTTCGATAAATTTCAATATCTTTTATGAATTTACCATGAGAATTTCGAAATATATCTATATGCAGATGTTATATATTTTAACTTCATAACCACTACTATCGTTATATTCTAGGAATATACTATGTATAATCATATGATAGATAAATTTATGCTTTATCCTTTTAAGATATATCTTAGATTTATATTAAAGTATCTTTAAGATTAACAGGATAAAGGAAAACGCCTACAGTATATAATGTAGGCGTTTCCTTTTAAATTAGTTTTATATTAAATTAGTCTTCTTTTACAGAGAACCATACACGATGGAATACGGCTGCAATCGCACCACCTACTAAAGGAGCAACGATGAAGAGCCATACGCCGATGAATACCTTCATGAACTAAAAAGGCATGCGTTCCCTCTCTCAAGGGTATTCATGTTACTTTCATTAGTATAAACATTTTCTAAATTATGCCAACGACTTTTTTCGATATAATTTTACAAAATATTATTCTGTATCCCCTTATTACATATCATGACGTTTCTCACACATTAAATTCTATAGAATGTGCTATACTGTTATTATATTTTGTAGAAATTACTATTGTATGTGCAGTTATAGAAGTATGTACAGTTATATAGAAGTATATATAGTTATAAGGAGCTATATAGGAGGAACCATGAGTAAAACAGCTTATATTGTACGTCATATCAACTTTGAAAATGCCGGTATTTTAGAATCAGTCTTGACCGAACGAGGGTTTGAACTAACATATATCGAAGCGCCCCTTGTCAACTTTGAACACTATGATGCGACAGAAGCTGATTTAGTCATCGTCTGTGGAGCCCCTATTGGCGCATACGACGAAGAACTCTATCCATTCTTAACAGATGAAATCAAATTCATTACAGATCGTATTAATAGTAAAAAGCCATTACTGGGCATCTGTTTAGGCGCTCAACTCATTTCCCGTATTATGGGTGGTCACGTAGGACCTATGAAGCATGGTAAGAAAGAAATTGGCTTTGGACCGCTAGAGTATACGCCTGAAGGCGCCTCCTCCCCACTAGCATTGCTCGGTAATATACCAGTTCTTCACTGGCATGGTGATGAATTTGAAATCCCTAAAGGTGCCGTACGACTTGCTAAAACAGAGTTATGCCCAAATCAAGCATTCTCCGTAGATACTCATATTCTAGGTCTTCAATTCCATATGGAGGCTGATCCTGCTTTAATTGAAAGTTGGCTTGTAGGCCATTGTGCAGAGCTTTCTAATGCAGGTATCGATATTCCTAAACTTAGAGAAGATGCAAAACGTCTACGTCAAGAGTTACCTGCTGCAGGAAAAGCCGCATGTATCGCCTGGCTTGAACAAAATCATTTATAAAACAAAAACCGCCTTAGCTGAACTAAGGCGGTTTTTGTTTGTTTCTTATATATATCCCTTACATATATACATGAAATCATAGATTTCTGGTCCGATAACACATTCCCCAATGTGTCATTTTTTCCACATTTCGTATTGTACATCAAACAAATTGAATATGCAAGAACTTTTTCATAAATCTTTCATAAATTATTTTAATTTTTTCAATATAGAAAGTGATAAGCAGTAGAAAACACAGATATTATCTATACCAAAGCTCTATATCGAATACTATAAAATTTAGGTTTTATATGAAAAAATACTATTTAAATGATAGTCAAAGTTAATAATACTGTCATTTCCATGTAAGATTAAACTATCTTATGCTGCCACGCACCACGAATAAATCGAATATAGGAGCAACATAATCGTAAGGACTGGTCAAAGCACAAGGATAACCATGCGCCTAAAAGCCCTAAACCTAATGTAATACACAATAGGTATGTAATGATAGGCCGAATAATAGCTACACTAACGAGGGAATATTTCATAATATAATATGTATCCCCTGCCCCTTTTAGAACACCAGAATATACTTGCTGTAATGCTTGAGGGAATGCAGCAATAGCCATAATCCCCATTAAGGCACCCGCTAAGGTAACCACTTCACTTTCACGAGTATACAACTGTACTAATAGATTGCCAGGGCCAATAAATATGAGAGCACTTACAAGGCCTACTACTAGACCGATGCGGGCACCAATTTTACCATAGGTTTTCGCAATATCTGGTCGTTTATGACCAAGACACTGTCCCGTATGAGACGCACCGGCAAAGCCGAGGCCCATCGCAAAGTAATAGAATATATCCATCAAATTCATACATACATAATGTGCTGCTAAAGGTACGGCACCTAATGAAGCAACAATCATAGTGTACGTATACATACCAAAACGTTCAAAGAACTGCTCCCCTAGTGAACTACCACCAACGTGAAACATGGTATGTAGCACTGTTCGTTCAAACTTCCATTTTGATGGATGCCTCAAGGTTAATCCCGTAGTCGTATGTTGTGAAATCGTACGCAATAATAATAGTGCAATGACAGCACTACTGATCATTGTAGAAACGCCAGCGCCCATAACACCGAGCTCAGGGAAAAAGCCAATACCATAAATTAAGAAGAAGTTCATTATCGTATTTAATATATTCCCTACTACATTGGATTTAAAAATAACCTTTGTATTGCCATATCCAATAAGTGCAGCCCCTACAATTTGACTAAAGGATTGGAATATAAGACTTATAACAATAAAACGTCCATACCACACAGCCGTTTCAATATAGCCATCTTCAGCACCGGTAAAGCGTAAGATATGTTCTAAATTAAAGAGACATATCGCTAATAGAGGTACATAAATCAAGAAATTCAATAGAATGGATTGTTTAAGTACAGCATTCATGCCATCTACTTCACCTTCACCGTGACGGCGAGCTATAATAGCTGTTACCGCAATCGATAAAGCACGACAGAATATGAGCATCACCATCTCTGGCTGTCCCATAATCCCTACCGAAGCAAGAGCAGATGCACCAAGAGCACCAACCATTGCTAAGTCGATGGCTGTCATAAATTGTAACATTAAGCCTTGTAATGTAGCTGGCCAAGCTATTTTCAAGTAATTACCGTATAGCTGCTTTGTAGTCCCCACAGGGCCTAATCGTTCTGCAGCAGGCAACATAGAATCTATGGAAAGCCATCGTTGTATGCGGTCTAACATAGTATCTCCTATTCATGCAAGATCGTACAAGGTAGAGCTAACATCTAACTCCTAATATCTTCTGTATTATATCACAACAATATATGAAAAGTCATTCATATATCATGATTATATTTAATAATCTATATCAAAATTGCAAAAAGAACCTCTTATAGTGTTTGAATATACCCTACCAGGTATCCCAATATATAAGAGGTTCTTTTAATTTTCAGAAAATATTATATCAGTCTATTCTATGAAATTAATTATCAATTATCAACCTTTGGATGACAACAATTGACTAACTGCTGCACGCAAGTCTTCTAAGCCTTGTTTAGTTTCAGCTAGTTCTTGACGTTGACGCTCATTTTCAGCTTCCAACGTATTGAGACGAGCCGCTTGATCTGCGATAACAGTTTTTTGTTCGCTATTTTCTTTCTTGAGACTAGATACTTCATCTTGCATTACATATACAGAGCTAATAGGGCCTGCTTTGTAACGGTCAGGAATATTTTTCTTTTCTGGGCTAGAGCCAAATTTGTGAGTTACCCCAGCATTCACCATATTACGGTTTGCACCGAGAGATACGCCAACATTGAACATTGTATCTTCGTTTGTATAATGTGCAAGACCTAAGGCCGCTGCTGTTTCACCACGATAATTACCTACGCCAGCCATCACTTGAGTTGGTTCCAATGGATCGTATTGGATTGGTTTCAACGCTGCCATTGCTGCTGCATGAGCACCTACACGTTGTACCTCGCCCGCTACTTGACCAATAGCATCGCCAATTCTTGCATTAGATGCTTTCAACTGACTCACATTTACTGCATCAGTATCATCTGTACCAGGTGCAATGCCTTTAAGTTGGTTATTACCATTATTGAGACCATCCTTAGTCAAGGAAATAGGGCCTGCATTAGGATTATTAGGGTTTGCACTACCAGGTGTAATTGTTATGCCATTACCATCTGTTACAGTCGTGTTACCTGCTGCATCTTTAAATGTAGCAGACTTCATATCCTTGAGTTCTGGATTTACTGCATAACTAATCGTTTTACCTGCTTGGCTAACCATCATATTATTGCCTGCTTTGAAAGTAACTGTTTCATCGGTTTTTACTTTTTCAGCAGTCGCCGTTGGTGTGCTATTAATACCAGAGCCTTCTATACCAACAGTTGCATTCCAGCCTGCATTTTCAACGGCAGATTTTACTTGATCTTCAGTAGCTGCACGACCAGACACAATATTATTTGGATTCCAAGTTTTATTAGTCAAACCTGTAACAACACCATCTTTGCCATTTACAGCAACAGGATTATTACCACCAGTAGTAATGATGCCATCTTTACCATCGATACCTACAGTACCAATTGTAGCCTTACCATCCTTACCATCAAGAGCAATCTTATCACCAGCTTTTACAGAACCATTTTTGCCATCGATAGCAACTGCATTGGCACCATCACCAGCCTTGATTGTACCAGTTGTACCATCTACAGTAACTGCCTTAGTTGGATCTGTACCCAATGTAACCTTATCATTCAACTTGTTATCGTAAATGATATGTCCATCAGCGGCAGTTGTTTTAGTCAATACAATATTGCCTGTTGTACTACCAGCACTTTCACCACCATTAGCAGTCAATTCTGTTTTAGATGCCTTAGACTTAGACTCTAATTGACGTACATTGACAGCATCGGTGTCATCTGTACCATCTGCAATGTTAGAAATCTTATTGCCACCATTATTGAGACCATCTTTAGTTAAGGATACAGGATCCTTACCAGATGTAGTAATGGTTACACCATCTTTAGTAAGAGCTGTGTTATTACCATTGCCATCATCGATAACTGTACTATCTGCTGTAGAAGTATTGGTTTTTGTACCATCCGTAATCTTAGTACCATCTGCAGTTGTTGCTGTAGACTTAGTGCCATCTGCTACTGTGTTACCAGCTGCAGTAGATGTATTGGTTTGAGTACCCGCAGTTTGTGTAATGGAATCACCATTGATAACCGTTGTGTTATTACCAGTACCGTTGAAGCTTGCAGAGTTCATGTTCACAAGGTCTTTATTCAAAGAATATGTGAAGTCACGCTCATTTTGGTTGATTGTGATATTTTCACCAGCAATCATAGTAACCTTTGCGTCTTTACCTACTTTGGCATCTGTCTTAGTACCAGTTTGTTTACCAGATGTAGCAGCATCCTTATCGGCTGTAATTTGCCATGTTTGGTTAGCTGCAGCATCAGCTACTACTTTCAATTGATCCTCGGTAGCAGCACGGCCAGATACAGCATTACCATCCCAAGTCGTATTAGCAAGACCTGTTACATGGTTATTTGTACCATCTACTGTAACGCCACCAATATTAGCAGCTTTACCTGTAATAGTACCAGTAGTGCCATCTAACGTTACCGCCTTATTACCACCTGTTGTAATTGTATTATTGACACCATCAATAGCTGCACTACCAATAGTAGCTTTACCAGCTGTACCATCAATAACAATAGCATTAGCACCAGTACCAAATGTCAATGTATCATTAAGTTTTACATTGTAAATTGTATGACCATCTGCAGCAGTTGTAGATGTTAATTTTACATTACCAGTTGTTGCGTTAGCTGCTTCATCATCATTAGCAGTGATTTCTGTTTTAGATGCTTTTTTAGCTGCATTAATAGCATCTGCTACATTCTTAGCTGTTGCCACACCATCAGAAGCAGGGCCTGTAATAGTGCCATCTGTACCAGCTGTAATAGCCGCTGTTTTTACATCATATTTAACAACGCCAGCATTATCGATAGTAGCAGTTGTTAACGTGCCATCTTTAAAGTTCAAGCCATCAGCCAAGGATACTTGTTTAGCTGTACCATCATTTGCTTTATAAGACAATTTAGTCTTCGTAGCAACTTTAGCGCCATCAATAGTTACCTTGTAGTCCTTAGTTGTGCCATCTGCACTTGGTGTTCCTGTAACAGTCAACGGATTATCTGCATCAGTTGTATCAGTACTTACTGTAACTGCACTTACAGCAGATTTCTTAACCTCTGCTTCGGATACTTTTACAGTTAAGTTTTTACCATCTGCATCAGTTGTTACATATTTACCGTCACCTTTGATGCCCAATGTATCATCTTTAAGATTTACTACACCGGCAGATGTATTAGTATCGCCAGCAAATTTCAAGTTGATTGCATCAGTGCTTGCTTTAGCAGCCTTGTTGATAGCATCTGCTACATTTTTAGCTGTTGCTAAGCCATCATCACCTGTTACAGATGCTGCACCTGTAGTGGCATTGCTATCGATAGTAGCACGTTTTGTAGACACCTCTACAGTATCACCATTCATCTTCGTAGAAATAAAATCACCAGTAGCACCTTTCACATTGAATGCTACATCACCGTCTTTTAAGGATTGGCTAGATGCTGTACCACTATCTGCACCAAGGGAAACCTTACGGTTTACAGCAGCCGCAGAATCGTTGATCTTAGTCTTAGTATCATCGTTAATATCAAATGTTACCTTGCCGTCATTATCTACAGTAGCTTTTGTCATTGTGCCATCTACAAAGTCTAAACCTTTGGATAATTTAACAGACTTAGCATCTGTATCTGGCGCACTATTAGCACGGTATGTTAACGTTTGGCTTGTTACAGTATCTTTCAACTGTTTTACATTTACCGCATCAGTATCATCTGTACCTTCTGCAACCTCTTTAATTTTGTTGCCACCAGCCTTGATTTCATCAAGAGTAAATTGAACTTCTTTACCTGCTGCAGATTGGAATATTATTCCTTGTGCACTCTGATTAGAAATATTTCCATTCGCATCATAGAAAGTAAGATCACGAGATGTAAGACCACTATTATTAGGACCACTTTGAAGAGCTAAAATGTCTAACGAAAGAGCTGTTTCAACCGCATTGGTCCCGGTTGCACCATTTGTAAATCTTAATATATCACTATTAATACTTGAACCAGCACCATTGTTATCTTTAAACTCAGCTTTATAGGCTTTAATAGTACCATCGCCACCATCTAAGGAAATACTTTCCCCTCTTGGATTAGTAAGAGATATGGTGCTCAAATCTTTAAGATCTTTATTTAATGTGGTAGCAATATTTTTGCCAGTTTGTGTAACTGTAATATTGTTATCACCAGTAAAGTCTACAGTATCTCCGCCGGCTACAGTAGTCGGTGTATCACCATTAGTAGATAGTTTCCATGCTGCACCATCTTTAGCTTGGCTAGCAGCTTTATTAATCGCGTCGGCCACATTCTTAGCTGTTGCTAAACCATCATCACCGGTAACAGAGGCAGTACCTGTAGCATCACTGTTGATAGTGGAACGTTTTGTAGAAACTTCTACAGTGTCGCCATTCATCTTCGTAGAAATGAAGTCACCAGTCGCACCTTTTACATTAAATGCTACATCGCCATCTTTTAAGGATTGACTAGATGCTGTGCCGCTATCTGCACCAAGAGAAATATTACGAGCAACTGCAACGGAAGAGTTATCTACTTTAGTTTTAGTATCTGCATCTAAACCAACTGTAACAGTTTGACCATTTACAGTGGCTGTCACACCATTTGTACCAGCCACATTAAGTTTTTGGTTTTTAAGATCAATAGTACCGTTATTTGTACCATCTGTAATATTTAAGTTTTGAGACAAGTTAGCAACAGCTTGCTTAACATCACCAATATTTGCTGCATTGGAATCAGTTGTACCACCACTAGCAACATTAGTAATTGTCTTGTTACCACCGTTGATACCATCAGTTTTATCAATGGAGATGCCACCTACAGTTACTTTATCTGTTGTGATACCAGTACCTGTAATTGCAGTAGTACCATTTGTTAAGCCAGATGTATTGATTACTGTGTTACCTGCAGTAATAGAATCTACTGTAAGATCTTTCTTTGTGGCTACAGTAATTTTCTTTTTATCTGTACCATCTTGAGTGATTAAAATATTATCGCCATTGATAAGATCTACTGTGTCCCCACCTTGTACAGTTGTTTTATCAGTTGTGCTGGAATTTGTTGTAAGATTCCATGCCGCACCAGCTTTAGCTGCATCAGCTGCTTTATTGATAGCATCAGCTACATTTTTAGATGTTGCTAAGCCATCATCGCCTGTAACAGATGCTGCTCCTGTATTAGCATCGCTAGTAATTGCCGCACGTTTAGTGGAAATTTCAACAGTGTTACCATTCATCTTCGTAGATACTAAGTCACCTGTCGCACCTTTCACATTGAATGCCACATCACCATCTTTTAAGGATTGGCTAGATGCTGTGCCGCTATCTGCACCAAGAGAGATGTTACGAGCTACTGCTGTGGACGCATTAACTACTTTAGTTTTTGTAGCTGTATCAAGACCAACTGTAACAGTTTGGCCATTTACAGTTGTAGACACACCATTCGTACCGGAAACAGTAAGTTTTTGATTCTTAAGATTTACAGTACCATCTGTAGCACCATCAGAAACAGTAAGATTTTGAGATAAGCCATCTACAGCTTTATTGATAGAATCCGCTACATTTTTAGCAGTCGCTAAACCATCTGTAGGGCTATTTACTTTAGCTTTACCATCAGCATCATTAGTAATAGTTTCAGTGGCAGTAGAAATAGTTACATTCCCATTTGTACCTACCGTAGCTTTTGTAAAAGTACCATCTGTAAAGTTTAAACCGTTTGCCAAGGATACTTTATTTGCATTAGCACCATTAGCTTTGTATGTTAATTGTGTTTGATTAGCTAGCTTAGTAGTATCGATACCAATAGCATAATCCTTAGAGTTAGTACCCGCTGTTGGTGTAATTGTGATAGGATTATCTGCCGTATTAGCCTTGCTAACAGTTACTGCACCTACAGCTAAATCTTTTACTTTAGCAGAATCAACAGCTACTTGTACACCTGTAGTAGAAGCCTTAGTAGTAACTAGATCGCCATCACCAGCTACTTTAAAGGTTGCATCACCGTCTTTTAGATACTTAAGACCTGTAGATCCTGTATCACCGGTTAAACTAATACCTTTAGTCGTAGCATTTACCGTATTCTTGTCTAGACCAACAACAAGACTACCATTATTCGTACCCAATAAATCAGTTCTAATACCATTAGCCCCAATTACTTTTAGTGGACTTTCACTAAGCTTAACAGTACCAGTTTTAGAATTTGTATCTAGGTTTAATGTAACAGCAGCTACAGCATTCTTTACATCTGTAATATTGGCTGCATTAGTACCTACATTACCACCGCTAGAAACATTGGTAATTTGTTGACCACCTGCACTAATACCATCTGTACCAAACTTAACAGTTTTCGTAGCAGTTTTTGCAGTTAAACCATCACGAGTTATGGTCACATTATTACTACCAGTAGTCGGACCAATTTGAAGCGTTGTATTACTCAATACATTATCGCCGGCTTTAAATGAATCGCCAGTAAAGTTTCTACCTTTTACAGAACCATTTGTACCATCTAGAGTAATTTGATTGCCACCAGAAGAAACCGTAACAGATCTATTAGCTTTCACAGTATCTACAGTAATCGCCTTATTCAAAGAAGTAGTAATTTTTTTGCCACTACGAGTTACTGTAATATTGTTGTCCCCACCAAAGATTACAGTATCTGATTTATTAATTACTTCAGGAGCACTAGGATCCCTGTCTGCCGCTAATTTCCAATGATATGCATTGGCAGAAATGGCTTTATTGATAGCATCCGCTACATTTTTAGAATCAGCCATGCCTGCAGCATTTGCAGAAGCTTGACCATTTGTGACATTAATATTTTGTGTTTTACCGGAAATTGTAAGATTTTGACCATTGGCAGCTGTTGTAATATATGTATTATCGCCCTTAATGCCTAATGTACTATTTGCAATATTTACATTGCCAGTATTTACATTACCAGAGAACGCAAGGTTAACGCTCTTTAATTGGGCTACGTTAACTGCATCTGTATCTTTTGTGCCCGCTGCAAGACCTGTAAGTTGACGTGTTACAGTAGTACCATTACCAATAGAAACGGCACCAGTTGTACTAGTAAGTACATTGCCAGTTAAACCAGAATAAATATCTGTACGGTTTGTATTAGGATTATAACCTTTATTAGTAACACCACCTATTACATTAGCAACTGAATCTCGACCTAAAGCAACACCACCATCTACGGTAGCTATAGAATCAGGACCAATAGCAACAGATTTAACTGCACTTGCATTAGCTCTAGTACCAATAGCAATAGAATGTTGAGATGTGGAATTAACGCGACTACCTATGGCAATTGATTCTAGACCATTAGCTGTCGTTGCGGAACCGATTGCAAGAGCTCTATTGCCTGTAGCTTTCGTTGGCGTAGATCCATATGAACCAATGGCAATTGTTCCTTCACTATTGGCATTAGCACTACCACCTAACGCCACAGAATTATCACCATCAGCCGTTACATTCATACCCATAGCAACACTATAAAATTTATTAGACTTAGCAGCTTGACCAACTGCGACACCGCCTAACGCAGCCGTAGTTTCATTAGTACCTACAGCAACACCATTTTTACCAGATGCAGAGGACTTATGACCTACTGCAAGGGAATTCTCCCCAGTAGCAGTAGTTTGCATACCAACAGCAGTAGCCGATGTAGCATTAGCTGTAGACAAAATACCTAAAACTGTTGAAGACGCACCTGTAGATGTATTCTTTCTACCTACTGCTACTGCACCTTCACCAGTAGCTTGAGATTCAGAACCAATAGCTAGAGAGTTAGATGTTTTAGCATTTGTCTTATAACCAATACTTACACCTGCACCCCCATCTGCCTTAGCAGCAGTACCAATAGCTACGCTATATCCTCCAGAAGCAACAGCATAATTATTAAATTGATCGGATGATGCGCCACCAATAGCAACATCGCCAGCATTAGTTGCTTGTGCATATGTACCACCTGCAAAAGCGCCAAAGCCAGTCGCCTGAGTAGCACTACCAATAGCAGTACCACGAACACTAGAATTCGCAATTAGGCCTAAGGATACACCACCTCTGCCAGTCGCATGAGCACCAGCACCAATAGCTACAGCTGGTTGAGCTGGATCAGCATATTGTGAATTAGCTATTGCTCTGTAACCGATAGCAATAGATTGATTACTATTGGACTGGGATTCATTACCGATAGCAAGACCATTAGTTAAGTTTGAATACATTTTAGTACCGCCCTCAATAGTTCCAGTCGGTATATCTGCTGCAGTTACATCTGCAACTACACCAACTTGCATTGCCAAGGCAGCTAAGATACTTGCTACTACAATTTTCTTTTTCCCTGTTTTATTTTTTGCCATTTCAGATACTACAACGTAGCACTGTTTGGACTTAGACCAAATGACTTTAAATATCTTATTCATACGTTTTCCTTCTTTAAATTACTAACCCTCAACTATATAAATTATATGTTCCATACTTCTCTCAGTCTGGAAATAATGAAAGCTACATAGCTTTACATTTATAAAACTTATCTTTTATTTTATCATAATTTATCTAATTTTCTCAATTTAAAAGTGTAATTTTTGGATATTTAATATTATCTCAATTATGTATAGAGCATGCTTAAACACGCAGTATCATCATAATTCATTTATAATTCACCTTAATAAATTGCATATTATATGAATTTTTATGCTTCTAATTGAGAATGCAAAGAATATTAGATTTCATTACAAAATTAATCATCGCCTAAAAATATTCATAAATTATTCCTTATATACAGTTATATTGATAATTTTATTAATTATTAAATCAGAATTTTCAGACTATTTTATTTTACAGATATAGCTTTAATAAACTATTTTTATTTTCATACTAAAAAGAGCCTCCTCTTTCGAGGAAGGCTCTTTTTAGTTTTACATATCCATTCACGGGATATACATAGTTCTAACTATATGTACAATATGATTATGCTTTATTTGCCAACAATTGGTTAACTGCTGCTTTCAACGCATCAATTTCAGATTGTTGTTGTTCAAGCTTGGATTTGTACTCTTCATTTTGGGAACGCAAGTGACTTACTTCATCTTGCATTACGTAGATAGAGCTGATAGGACCCGCTTTATAACGTTCTGGAATCGCATCTTTTCTATCACGGCTACCACCAAATTTATGAGTTACACCAGCATTAATCATGTTATGGCTAGAACCAAGTGTAACACCAACATTGAACATAGTATCTTCAGTTTTGTAATGGGCAAGACCGATTGCACCAGCTGTTTCACCACGGTAGTTACCAATACCAGCCATAATTTGTGTTGGTTCCAATGGATCGTATTGGATTGGTTTCAACGCTGCCATAGCTGCTGCATGAGCACCAACACGTTGTGTTTCAACGCCTACGCGATTAATAGCTTCTTGTAAGCCTGCTTGTGCGCCTTTCAATTGGCTAACGTTTACTGCATCTGTATCAGCTGTACCAGGTGCTACACCATGAATTTGGTTACCACCATTGTTCAAGCCATCTACAGTAAGGGATACAGGGCTAGCTGCAGCGTTTGCAGGATTAATAGTCATGCCTGCACCATTAACTGTTGTAGCGTTACCAGCTGCATCTTTTACAGTTGTACCAGCAGGAGTGATCTTAGTGGATGGACCATTTTCATCCCCTACAGTTACACTGTTAAGACCTTTCACGTCTTTAGCTAGGCTATATGTGAAAGTAGTACCGTCTTGTTTAACTTCAAGGTTATCACCAGCTTGGAATTTAACAGTATCTCCACCTTGTACTTTTTCAACAGTACCGCCAGCTGCAGTTACATTCCATGCAGATAGATCTTTAACTTGTTGTTTACCAGCATCTGTTAAGTTGCTCAAGTCTTGGTTTGCTGCATTATCGATTTTAGCTTTTGTTGCATCATCGATTTTAACAGTTACATCTTCACCATTAGCTACCGTTGTTAAGCCGTTTTCGCCTTTGATGTTAAATTTCACATCGCCTGTGCTCAAGGATTTTTTATCAGTAGAACCAGTGTTACCACCTAAGGAAATCTTACGACCGATTGCTTCTGTGTTTTTATCAATTTGAGCTTTATTTGCTGCAATATTATCAGCATTTTTACCAATGTTAGTTTTATTTTCCGCTACTTGATCATCAACTGCTTTCAATTGATCTTCAGTTGCCGCACGACCAGATACAGGTTGTGTTTGACCTGGAACCCAAGTTTTATTAGTCAAGCCTGTTACTTCTGGAGTTTCTACACCATCAGTTGCTTTTACTTTTGGAGCTGTAATTGTGTCATTAGCAGTTACAGTATCAAATGTTACATCTTTCTTAGTTGCAATTGTGAAGTCTTTACCATTTTGAGTAATGGAGATGTTATCACCATCGATGAACTTAACTGTGTTACCACCTTCAACCTTTTCAGCTGTACCGTTGTTCGCCACTACATTCCATGCAGATAAGTCTTTAACTTGTTGTTTACCAGCATCAGTTAAGTTGCTCAAATCAGTATTTGCTGCATTGTTGATTTTATTTGCAGTATCATCATCTAACTTAACAGTTACATCATCACCATTAGCTTCAGTAACGATACCGTTTTGCCCTTTAATATTGAATTTCACATCGCCTGTGCTCAAGGATTTTTGATCAGTAGAACCAGTGTCACCACCTAAGGAAATCTTACGACCGATAGCTGTTGTATTTTTATCAATTTGTTCTTTATTTGCCGCAATATTATCTTTGTTAGCTTTAATAGCATCAGCATTCTTAGTGATATTAGCTTTATTTGCTGCTACTTGATCATCAACTGCTTTCAATTGATCTTCAGTAGCTGCACGACCACTTACAGGTGCTGTTTGACCTGGAACCCAAGTAGTATTTGTTAAACCACTCACTTCTGGAGCTGTAATTTTTTGGTTTGCTGTAACGTTATCAAATGTTACATCTTTCTTTGTGGCAACAGTGAAGTCTTTACCATTTTGTGTAATGGTAACATTATCACCATCGATGAATTTAACTGTATCGCCACCTTGAACCTTTTCAGCAGTACCGTTGTTAGCTACTACATTCCAAGCTGCCAAATCTTTAACTTGTTGTTCACCAGCTGGAGTTAAATTGCTCAAATCTTTGTTTGCTGCATTATCGATTTTATCTTTTGTAGCATCATCCAATTTAACAGTTACATCTACGCCATTAGCTGCAGTAGTAATGCCATTTTCACCTTTAATGTTGAACTTCACATCACCTGTGCTCAAAGATTTTTTATCTGTATCACCATCATCACTACCTAAGGAGATATTACGAGCAATAGCCGTTGTATTTTGGTCAATTTTATCTTTGTTTGCCGCAATTTCTCTTGCATTGTTTGCAATATCGCCAGCATTTTTATTGATAGCAGTTTTGTTATCAGCAATATCACCAGCATTTTTAGCAATATTTGTTTTGTTTGTTGCAATATCACCAGCATTTTGAGTGATATTGTCTTTATTAGCTTGAACTTGATCGTCAACCACTTTCAACTGATCTTCAGTTGCTGCACGACCAGATGTAATATTATTTGGATCCCAAGTTTTATTAGTTAAACCAGTTACTTGAGGCGTTTCCACACCAGTTGTAGCTTTAACTTTTGGAGCTGTAATAGTGTCGTTAGCCGTTACCGTATTGAATGTTACATCTGGCTTAGTAGCGAATGTGAAATCTTTACCAGATTGAGTAATGAGAATGTTATCACCATTAATGTATTTAACAGTGTCGCCACCTTTAACATCTTCAGCAGTACCACTATTAGCAACTACTTTCCAAGCAGCTAAATCTTTAACTTTTTGCTCACCTGCTGGATTCAAATTACTCAAGTCTTTATCAGCAGCGTTATCGATTTTATCTTTAGTAGCTGTATCAAGTTTAACTGTTACATCATTACCGGAAGCAGTTGTAGTAATACCATCTTCGCCTTTAATAGTGAAGTCTACATCACCATTGCTTAAAGATTTCTTAGTTGTAGTACCAGTGTTACCATTTAAGAAAATCTTACGAGCGATTGCTGTTTTATTATCCGCAATATCAGTAGTATTTTGAGTGATATTGTCTTTATTAGCTTTAACTTGATCATCAACTTTTTTCAATTGATCTTCAGTTGCCGCACGACCAGATACTGGTTGTGTTTGACCTGGAACCCAAGTTTTATTAGTCAAGCCAGTTACTTCTGGAGTTTCAACACCAGTTGTAGCCTTAACTTTTGGAGCTGTAATTGTTTGGTTAGCAGTAATATTATCGAATGTTACATCTTTTTTAGTAGAGATTGTGAAGTCTTTACCAGCTTGAGTAATTTCGATGTTATCACCATCGATGAACTTAACAGTGTCGCCACCTTTAACATTTTCAGCAGTACCACTGTTAGCTACAACTTTCCATGCTGCTAAATCTTTAACCTTTTGCTCACCTGCTGGGTTCAAATTGCTTAAATCTTTGTCAGCAGCGTTATTGATTTTATTTTTAGTATCTGTATCAAGTTTAACAGTTACATCATTACCAGCAGCTGTTGTAGCAATACCATCTTCACCTTTAATTTTGAAGCTTACAGCTCCATCATTTAAAGATTTCTCTGTTGTAGAACCAGTATTACCTTCTAAGGAAATTTTATTAGCAAGCGCTGTAGTATTTTTATCGATTGCTGTTTTATTAGCTTCTGCTTTAGCGTCTGTTTTCTTCAATTGAGATACATTGACAGCATCTTTATCATCTACGCCATCAGCTACGTTAGTAACTTTCATGTCGCCTGCATTGATACCTTTATCGCCATCAATTTTTACAGTCGGATTGCCAGCAGCATTGTTGAAGGATGCACTGTTCAAGCCAGTAAGATCTTTCTTCAAGGATACAGAGATATTTTTATCATTTCTAGCAACTGTAATATTATCGTCGCCAGAGAAATCTACTTTATTACCTTTTTCAACTGTTACTGGTGTTGCTTCACCATTAGCGGAAAGGTTCCATCCGTATTTATTTTGATCAATAGCCTTATTAATTGCATCAGCCACGTTAGCAGCATCTGCCATGCCCGCTGTGCCTGTAGCTGTACCATTTGTTACAGTAATATCTTGCTTTTTACCAGCAATTGTAATTTTCTTGCCATTAGCTGTAGTTTCAATGTATGTGTTATCGCCATTTACAGCTAATTTGCTATTTGCTAAATTCACATCGCCACTACCAGTGTCGCCTGTGAAAGCAAGGTTAACGCTCTTCAATTGTGCTACGTTAACAGCATCTGTATCAGCTGTACCAGCAGCAACATAGTTGATTTGGCGAGTTTGATCTGTTGTACCGACAGCAACACCACCTAATGTAGATGTTAAAGTAGCACCACTTAAACCAGCATATTTATCAGTGCGACCAGTATTGGAATTATAGCCTGCTATACCTGCTGCAGTACTAGCCACAGATTTAGAGCCAATCGCAACACCATTAGTAACTGTTGCACTTGCACCATCACCGATAACTACAGATTTTTCTGCAGCTGCAGTTGTAGATGCATTTGGACCAATGGCAATAGAGTTAGTTGCCTCTGCACCTTTGTTATTTTTATTAGGTGTATCATCAGAATTAATAGATACATATTTATGTGAAAGTTCGTTTGCAATAGCAGCTAACTGAGAACCGTTGATTGCGTCTGTAGAGGTAGCACTTACTTCACCAGGTGCTACGTTTTTTAATTGACGTTCATAACCTGCAGAACCAAAGGATACAACGTCACCGGGTAAAGTATTTTCGCCACCTCGCCATGTTGCCACAACACCACTTGGCAATTTATAACTAGTTTGTTTTGTACCAGCTAAATCAGTAGTAGAGCCACCGCCTAATGCAATAGAATTATCTCGGTTTGCTTTCGCACCAGTACCGATAGCAACAGCATTTGTAACATCATCAGTAGACGTACTACCAGCAACTCGATCCTTAGCATTAGCGGCTGTCCCAATAGCAATACTTGCATTACCGGATTGAGCCTTCATACCTAGAGTAATACTCGCATGACCAGCTGTAGCTCTTGGCCATCTAGGGTTAGACAAGTCATGTCCAGTCAATTTAAGAACTGCATCTTTTAATGATCCCGGAACAAGGTCCCCACTTTTATTATCTGTATAAGTTACAGTTCGACCATTTGCATTATCTGTATCATCGCCACCAATAACAATAGATGCGTCACCTTTAGCATATGTATTACCACCGATAGCAATACTTTGGTCGCCCTCTACAATAGCACCGTCATTATCAGCAGCACCACCACCAATGGCAATCCCTTGTTTACTATTTTTTACTTTTGCATTTGTACCAATCGCAATCGTAGTATTACCCACAGCAGATGCTTTCGAACCAACGGCAACACTGGCCGTACTTAATGCGGCAGGACTACTAGTAGAATATGCTCCGTTACCAATAGCAATACTATCATTACTATCAGTCTTTGCACCGGTACCGATTACAACAACATCGTTTTGATTAGCCGTTGCACCTTTACCTATACCAACTGCATTTAAACCTGTAACACTAGCACCGGAACCAAATGCAACTGCAGTCGCATTGCTACCACTAGGTACATCATTTACCGCCAATGCCACATTAGCGTTAGTCATAGCCAATGCTGCAAATACAGCAGCTACAACAATTTTCTTTTTACCGCTATTGTTTTTAGCGAATTCAGATACTACTACGTAGCAATTTTTAGATTTGTTCCAAACTACTTTAAAAATCTTGTTCATTCATTTCTCCTTTAAACTACTATAAAGCTCTCAAACTTCTATATAACAAGTAACCTCTATTTCAAATTTTTCGATATAGCGAGTATACCAAATTTTTCGATATGCTTGCAACCCCTTTTCACTAATATTTCATTTTTGGAATAACCATTGCAAATACAGCAACAAAGGGATTTATTCAAACTCCTTATAAAATAAAATCTAATAATTGGGGTGATTTTATACCATAATTTAGAAGAGAAGATGAATTTAAACTCACATTTTAACTTTTTCCATATAAATATAATCGATAAATTATAAAAATAATGGTCAAAACGCCTTATATATCTATACTCTAATAACCCCACCTGTTTTACAGTACTATATTTCATTAAATTTTTATAAATTAGCATTTCACTCAAATTGAGATAAATTGGCAGCCCAAAATCATAACCACCCGTAGAACGGGTGGTTTGCTCTGACCCTATAAGGGTCTTTCTCTAGTGGTGGCCCTCTAAAGAGGGCATTGAATGATCTGACAACCACTTTATTACCACTGGCTGCCCCCTACTCGGGGGCTTTTATTTTGCCTATTTTACTGGCTCACCCGTAAACGGGTCGGTGTATTCTTTAAAGTTTAATGTATCTTGCGCTATATCCTCTTGTAGTTGATTGCGGATATACTCTTTTATCGCTCCTTCATATCGTCCTACCGTATCCACATAATATCCTCTACACCAGAAATGTCTATTTCCATACTTATATTTTAAATTTGCGTGTTTATCGAATATCATGAGGCTACTTTTACTTTTTAAATATCCCATAAAACTCGATACGCTTAAATGTGGTGGTATCGTTACTAGCATATGAATATGATCCGGACAGCATTCCGCTTCTATTATCTCTACATTTTTTCTCTTACATAAATCTCGTAAGATTTTACCTACATCAGCTTTTATCCGACCATAAATTATTTGTCTTCTATACTTTGGAGCAAAAACAATATGATATTTACATCTCCATTTACTATGTGATAAGCTTTTTACGTCATTCATTGACATTGAACCTCCTATGTTGAAATGTTGTGGTTGCCAGACCAACTTCATTCTATCACTAGGAGGTTCTTTCCTTTTCTCTAAGAATTTTTTACCGACCCCCAGTTTAACTGGGGGTTTAGTCATGCCTATTCGGCGTACAACAAAAATAACGTCTAAAGAATAATCTCTTTAGACGTTATTTTTTATATGACATTATTTAATTTAAATACATAAGCACTTTGTTCATATGCTAATTTGATACGCTTATGTAATCGTTCCATATACGCTCGGTATATATTTTGCGCTTCTTCAATAGACACGATATTAAAGTTAATTCCATCCCCTACCGGCAATTGGCTAAGCCGAGGTAGGTCTGCGGTAATGATAGTGCCTATTTTTGTATAGCCCCCTGTTGTTTGGCGATCTGCCATGAGGACAATGGGATGTCCATTCGATGGTACTTGGATAGAGCCAAATACGGCACCATCAGAAATAATATCTGCACTGTCTACGTGTTCAATTTCAGGACCATCTAAGCGAAAACCCATACGGTCACATTCTACAGTCAGTGTATAGATGTTATCACTAAAGGTCTTGATTCCCTTCTCGGTGAAATGTTTTGCCTGATCACCTAATACAACGCGTAATGGTTCATGACATTCACGGCCCCCACGGTTATATAAGGCGGTATTGAATAGAGTATGCCCTTCGCCACGGTAATCGCAGACATGCACGTCATCTCTGGTAAACGCTTTGATGCCAAGTTCATCACCCTTTTGTAATGGTCTCCCCTCAAGGCCCCCAATTTTCGCCTTTGTATGGGTCGATACACTGCCGTTGATGCTTGGCACGTCGATACCTCCAGAGAATGAAATGTACATGCGCACGCCACATTGGCTAAAACCGCCGGAAATGACATCGCCGTCGTGACATACAAATGGAATATATCTCGGTACTCGCACACTATTGATGGTTGGTTCCATATCGGCTCCGGTGAAAGCAACGATACATGTGCCTTTCACGGTGAGTGTAGGCGGCAGCAATGTGCACTCTAAGGCCCCTGCCGTTTCTACATTACCTACTAGCGCTTGCCCCAACAGATAGCTTTCACTATCCATAGGACCTGCTACAGGCATACCATATTGTTGGAACCCAACGCGACCTTTATCTTGAATGGTGGTGTACATGCCAGGTGCATTTACGTAGATAGATAATTTATTAAACTCATTAATAGCCACGCAACTCACCTACCTCTACTTCATACATGGATGGCGCATAGTCCATCCCCAATGCTTTAATACGATTATATTCCGCTTCATCTATCGGCACATAGCGCACATAGTCGCCAGCACTCAATAGCGCCGCTTGTTTCTTAGACATGTCATACATGGTTACCGGTGTACGGCCAATGATTTGCCAGCCCCCTGGAGAGTCGGATGGATACGTGCCAGTTTGTTCCCCTGCAATGCCTACAGAACCTGCAGGTATCAATGTTCTTGGTGAGGACAAACGAGGTGTTGCAATACGTGGATCCATGCCGCCCAAATAGGTAAAACCAGGAATGAAGCCAAGCATATATACCAAGTAATCAGTACCACTATGAATGGCTACAACCTCATCTTCAGTTAGATTATTATGAGAGGCTACAAAACCAAGGTCTGGACCAAACTCACCACCGTACACGGTAGGAATTTCCACGACGGTAACAAGTTCATAAGCATTATCTGTTACAGTCTGCTCCAATGTAGGCTCAATGATGTTACACAATTCTGCATAGGAGTATATCATAGCATCATATTGCAAAAGCAACGCACAATAGGTAGGTACTAATTCAATAATACCCTCTAGATTCAGCTCTTGAATTCGCTCTATCGTTTGACGAATATGTCGATTAATCTTTGGATCGATGGCTTGACCAAAATCAATAGAGATAGCGCAATCCCCTACAGGTGAAATTATAGGTTTCATAGGTATCTCCTTCCTAAAACCAGAAAGAACCATTACCTTCAAACGAAAATAATGGTACTTTCATAATTGTCAAATTAACCAAGTAATTTAGCAATGCCTTGTAAGGATGTAACGCCGATGTAAGCTGTTACAAGTACTACAATCCATCCTGTATAGTATAACAGTTTATTATGTTTGTAGTCCCCTACGATTTCAGATTTATGAGTAGCAAAGAGCATTACCGCCAATGTAATCGGCAAGATTAAGCCGTTTACGGAGCCAGCCAAAATCAACAAGGATGCTGGTTTACCAATAAAGATCAAAATACATGTAGAAACGAAGATGAATGTCATAATAGTCAATTTTTCATTGCGTTCTACTACTTTGAACAATGTTTTTAAGAAGGACACGGATGTGTACGCTGCACCTACTACAGATGTTAAGGCTGCACAGAAGAACACGATACCGAATAATTTATGACCGATTTCACCAGCACCAAGAAGGAATGCAGAGCCAGCCGGATCTTTAGGGTCTAGTGCATAGCCCATAGACACAACGCCCAGAACGGCTAGGAATAACAAGATACGAACCACTGCATCTACGGACATACCCATGAAGGCTGCACGACGTACATCTTTCAAATGTTCTTGACCAGTAATACCCGCATCAATGAGGCGGTGACCGCCAGAGAATGTAATGTAACCACCTACGGTACCACCGATAAGGGTAATAGTTGCAAGCCATGGATAATGCGTCGGTGCCACCGCATGAGTAGCCGCTTCAGCCACTGGCGGATTTGTAGAAAACGCCACATAACCAATTAATACAAGCATTACCGTACCAAGAATTTTAGCTGTGTTGTCTAGTACACCACCCATTTTTGGAGAGGCGAACAATAGAATACCCAGGATACCACTAATAGCCGCTGCAGTCGTTGTATCAATACCAAATACAATATTTAGGCCCATAGATGCGCCCCCAATGTTGCCGATATTGAACGCAAGGCCCCCAAGGGAAATCAAGAATGCTACGAAGTAGCCAAGTCCTGGCAATACTTTATTCGCAATATCTTGACCGCGCATTTTAGATATGCCAATGATGGTCCACACATTAAGCTGTGCAATAATTGAGAAAATAACAGACACAATGATGGCAAACGCAAAATCTGCTTTTAAATCATTTGTAAATGCCGCCGTTTGTAGCATAAAGCCCGGCCCAATAGAGGACGTGGCCATCAAGAACGCTGCCCCCAAGAGGACAGATAAACTTGCTTTACCTGAAATTGGTTTCATAAAAACCTCCACACAATAATTTATTAACTATCTATTATGTATTTACTATTTACTACATATTTACTATTTACTACATAATTACTATTTATTACGTATTTGCTATGTATTGCTTATTTTCTAATGACCGTTTTACTATTTACGGTTTTGAAAATTAGCCACTGTAACACCTGCTTTTGTAAGGCCTTCACGGATGTAATTTGTGAAAGCTATCGCTTCAGGGTTATCGCCGTGTACGCATACGGAATCAGCTACAATATCAATAGTATTACCTGTATTAGTGACAACCTTGCCTTCTGTAACCATCATAAGAACTCGTTCAAGAGCCTCTTGAGGGTCTTTTATAAAAGCACCTGGTTCTGTACGAGGCACCAATGTACCTTCATCAGTATAACCACGGTCAGCAAAGACCTCCTGAATTACAGAAATACCTCGACGTTCTGCTTCTTTAGCAATATAGCTACCGCTCAACACCATAGCTGCAATATTAGGGTTTACCGCTTGTAATCCATCTAATACAGCATCTGCCAATGCAGGGGTTACACATGCGGTGTTATAAAAAGCACCATGTAATTTCATATGTTGTAATGTAACGCCATAGCTATCACAGAATGCTTGTAATGCACCAACTTGATATATCATATATGCTTTAGCCTCTGCAGGATTGACTGCCATTACGCGACGACCAAAGCCCATTAAATCAGGATACCCAGGATGAGCCCCTACGGCTACGCCTTTTTCCTTGCACATGCGAACTGTAGCATCCATAATGAGAGGATCCCCAGCATGCCATCCACAGGCAACATTAGCACTTGTGACGTGATTTAACACTTCACCATCCATGCCTAATGTGTAGTTGCCAAAACTTTCACCTAAATCGCTATTTAGATCTACATAATGTGACATCAATAATCTCCTCCCTTTCTTCATCTCTTTTTTAAATTCTATAGAATATTGAATTTATAGATATGATTATACTAAAGAAATCGATATATTAGCAATGATTTTTGTCATGTATACAAAATTTCTTTATTAATACACATATTAAAATGCATATTAAGACACAAAAAAGCACCCCACATTATGTGGGGTGCTCTCAGTATCAATAGGTCTATCATTAGTTTGTGTATGGAGAGAGTTGTAAGGGATTCATTAATTAGTGTCGATAGCCTATCGATTATTTATTATCCTTGGATGCAGCATCATCAGCTTGTTTGCTATCGTCTGCAGCTTTATCATCTGCAGATTTATCATCAGATGTATTAGCAGCATCTTTGTCGCTAATTACAATGTGACCATCTACAACATCAGCAAGCAAGTGTTTTGCATCGATGTGATCCAAGTAGAAATCAGTTACATTATCGCGGATTTCAGATTCGATAACACGACGTAATGGACGAGCGCCCATAGTTTTATCGTAACCTTGTTCCATCAATAATTCTTTAGCTGCTTCAGTTACATCAAGAGTAATTTCTTTTTTAGCTAAAGTTTTATTAACTTGATCAAGCATTAAATCTACGATTTTCTTCAAGTCTTCTTTTTTCAATTGGTTGAATTCGATAACAGCATTGAAACGGTTCAAGAATTCTGGACGGAAGAATGGAGCAATACGATCCATTACATCGACTTTGTTTTCATCATCATTATCTTGACCATAGCCAAAGCCTGCATTAGATGTAGCAATGATAACAGTGTTTTTGAAGTTTACTGTGTTACCTTGACCATCTGTTAAGCGACCGTCATCCAATACTTGAAGAAGTAATGTAATAACTTGAGGATCTGCTTTTTCAATTTCGTCGAACAATACGATGGAGTAAGGATTACGACGAACGCGTTCAGTCAATGTGTTGGAGTTATCTTCGTAACCAACATAACCAGCTGTAGCACCAATCAATTTGGAAACTGCTGTGCGGTCACTGTATTCGGACATATCCAAGCGGATGATAGCATCTTTGTTACCGAACATATCAAGTGCTAATTGTTTAGCTAATTCTGTTTTACCAACACCAGTAGGACCTACGAATAAGAAGCTACCGATCGGACGGTTACCTTCATCAAAGCCTGCACGGTTACGACGGATAGCTTTAGATACAGCTTCTACTGCTTTATCTTGACCGATTACATGAGCTTGTAGACGAGATTTCATGTCTTTCAAGCGTTCAATATCGGATGCACCCATTTGAGATACAGGGATACCAGTCATTCTTTCAACGGCTTCCGCTACATCGTTAACTTGAGCCACAACCTTTTGGTTTTCAGTGTGATTATCGATTTCTTCTTGTAATTTTTGAATACGCATTTTTTCATTAATAGCGGATTCGTAATCTTCTTTTTGAGCAAACTCTTCTTGTTTTGCCTTAGCTTCTGCAATATCTGCTTCTAATGTTTTGATATCAGTTACAGGATGTTGGGAAGCCAAGTGAGCTGCAGTTACGTCGATCAAGTCGATTGCTTTGTCTGGCAAGCTACGTTGAGGGATGTATTGTACGGAATAATCTACAGCTGCTTTCAACACAGCATCTGGCAATTCAATGTTATGATGCGCTTCATACAATGGACGAATGCCTTGTAAAATTTTGAAAGTATCTTCTGGAGATGGTGCATTTACCTTAACTTCGTTGAAACGACGAGCAAGAGCTGCGTTTTTCATGATTGTGTTACGGTATTCATCTTGTGTTGTAGCACCGATAACAGTCATTTCACCACGGGACAAAGCAGGTTTCAAGATATCTGCTAAACCTTTAGAACCTTGACCATCACCAGTGGAACCAGCACCCAAGATTTGGTGGATTTCGTCGAAGAACAAGATAATGTTACCAGCAGCCTTAACCTCTTTGATAAGGTTTTGGATATTTTCTTCGAAGGAACCACGATATTGAGTACCAGCTTCCAAACCGGAAATATCGATAGAAATGATTTCTTTATTTTTAATAGCTGCAGGAACATCGCCATTGACGATAGCTTGAGCCAAACCTTCTACTACAGCTGTTTTACCAACACCAGCATCACCTACGAGTACAGGATTGTTTTTAGTACGACGTGCTAAGATTTCTGCTGTTTCTTGGATTTCTTTATTACGGCCAATAACAGGATCGAGTTTACCATCACGAGCTTGTTGCGTTAAATTTGTACCTAACTTAGCAAGGATACCATCTTGTTTCATTTTACCTTGTTGCGCAGCTTGAGCAGCTTGCATTTCTTCATTAGAAGGTAAACGACCAGTTTGACGATAGAAAGCAAACTCTTCTGGAGTCACTTCACGACCATTAATTTTATAACGACGGTTTTCTGTGGAATAACCACCCATGTTACCCATCAATTGATTGAACAAGTCGTTCATGCTACCGAAGTCGCTACCAAAGTTATTGAAATTGTTGTTCATATAAATTACCTCACTTTTTTTACTACAAGTATATCGATTTGACTTTTTAAGTCTGTTTAATTTCTTGCTTTATTTCTAGGTTTCTTCAACCTTATGACATTATAATAATCTGATTAAGTCAAAAAGTCAATAGGTCAAAGATAAAATTTCTGACTTTTTTTGACTTTTATTTTGACTAATTAGATTTATACGGCAAGAATATAGATAAATGCTGGGTTTCTTCACTTTAAAAATTTCCTTATTTATTATAAATTATAGTAACAACTTACCAGGCTCTTAATGAAAGTATCTGTACATAAAAAAATCCATCACTAAATTAATAATTCAAATTCATAAACTCTCTATATAAAAGTCCTTCTTTTCATTTTTAAAGTTCTATGTAATAATAAATATGAATTTTACATGAATTTATTTATATCTGGGGGATACTATGAAAAAATTTTATGCAATTGCACTATTAACACTTTCGTTCTTGGGTTTTAACACACAACTAAATACCGCTGATGCACAAATGATTTTTATCTCGCAATATATGGATGGTAAATATTATGCGGATACTAGTAGCGCTACATTTGTAAAAGACGATAATTTTGCAACAGTATGGGCAATAAATGTAATCGGAAATCTTAATAGTGGCAAACAAACTATAACTACTTATTATTTTCAATATAACAAGTATAAACAACGCTATTATTGGACAGCTAGATCTCAATATGATACGCCTAAGGCGATAGACTTTAATAATAAATCACATTCAAACGCAATGATCCTAGGTGCTTATTGGGCATCTCATGATGTACTTTTTTAAAATAAACATCGATAAAAAATAGCCGTAAGGGATAAACCCTTACGGCTATTGCGTTTATTTGGTGATCAAGGAGGGATTCTAACCCCCGACCCACGGCTTAGAATATCTATGGCCCTAAGTCCTACTTCCCGTTTTGCGATTAAAATTAATTAATTTACCAGTCCAATATATTTTATGTAAATTATAATCTATGATAGACCATATTCCATTACATTCATATAACTTAGCTGTTGATAAAGGATTTTCCATTTGTATATTAGACTCTATATCATATAAAAGATTGCAAATATCATCATATGTTATAACATCTATTACAGCATCTCCAGAACTAGCTATGCCCATATTTTTCATCATCACAGCAAAAGTTTTATTATCCCTCTTATCATACACCTCATCAATTACGGTCATATGTGCTTTACGAAATTGACCTCTTTGCTGATCATTATACTTTTCAACTAACTGCATCTCCTTGAAAGGATTCATCATTTCTGGCCAATTATCATAAACTTTCTGAATTAATTCTTTTCTAGACCAAGATGGTGGCTTATGATGATATAATCCCAATACCCTAATTTCACAATCTGTATTTAGTAAAAATAATAATTCACCAGTTCTTTCCATAAAACAAGGATTATCTCTATGGGGCTTTTTCCCTAAATGAATATGAAGTATATTCCAATCATTAAACATTAAATCTTGTTCAACATCAAGATTCATACATTGTGTTGATAGATAAGGAGTTATATCTCCTCCTTCTGATAAATACTTTAATATATTCTCAACTCTTTTTTTGTACTCCGTTGGAATTTTGATATTTTTAGCATAATAAATAGTCTTTTTATTTCCACCAGCTATTTTTCTGTTAAAATTCAAAATTCTTATAACAGCTTGAGATCTATCATTCTCGGAAAAAATGAGCCCCTTTTCTTTTCCATAATTAATAACTACATCTTCAAAATCTCTAACTAAATGAATAATACCCACCCCATTCTATTACAAGTAAATTGTACTAAAATAAGTACAAACTACTAAAACAACTACTAAAAACAATACGAAAAACGGATAGCTCATTACGAGCTATCCGCTTTTTTCTTTGGTGATCCAGGAGGGATTCGAACCCCCGACCCACGGCTTAGAAGGCCGTTGCTCTATCCAACTGAGCTACTGAACCATGTGGATTACCTATATATGTAATTATCTATTATAGTATAAATTATGTACTATATATCGTCAATATTACGTTTTACCCTAAAAAAGGCAAAAAAAAATGGAGCGGGTGAAGGGAATCGAACCCTCGCGACCAGCTTGGAAGGCTGGGGCTCTACCATTGAGCTACACCCGCAAAAAAAAATGGTCGGAGCAGCAGGATTCGAACCTGCGACCCCCTGGTCCCAAGCCAGGTGCGCTACCAAACTGCGCTATGCCCCGTCATTAATTACTTGCTAATTATAGCAAACCTGGTAGTTGATGTCAACCACTACTCTTGCTGAGTTTTTACTCTGTTGAGTATCGCTCTGCAACGAAAATTATTATATCATTGATACAAATTAGTGACAAGTACTTTTTTACAACTTCATTAATTTTTTAAATTTTATTAGTACATATAAAAACATGCACCTCTTTCGAGGTGCATGTCATATTATTCTATAGTTATTTTATGGTTATGCCAATGCTTTTACAGCAAATAGATTAACCTTCGTAGCTACCGTCTTCTACTACGCCAGGGTTTTTAGCGATATCTTGTTTTACAGCAACTTCAGCAACTGCTTTAGCAACAGCTGGAGCTACACGAGGATCGAATACGGATGGCATAATGTTTTCTTCGTTCAATTCGCTATCTGGAATCAAATGAGCCAATGCTTCAGCAGCAGCCAATTTCATTTCATCAGTGATTTTAGTTGCGCGAACATCGATAGCACCACGGAAGATACCAGGGAATACTGCTACGTTGTTGATTTGGTTAGGAGCATCGGAACGACCAGTACCAGCGATACGAACGCCAGCTGCTTTCATATCAGCATATGTTGCTTCTGGGTTAGGGTTAGCCATTGCGAATACGATTGCATCGTCAGCCAAGTTTTCCAAAATTTCTTTTGTGAATACGCCTGCTGCAGATACGCCAAGAAGAATGTCAGCGCCTTTAGCGTTTTCAGCCAAGTTGCCATGTTTTTCTTCAAGTTTAAGCAAGTCAATCAATTCGGATTGCAAAGAATCAAGACGTTTGTAGTCTTTGTGCAATACGCCAGAGGATACTAACAATGTAATATCGCGAGCGCCTGCAAGGTATAACAAACGAGCGATGTTTGCACCAGCAGCACCAGCACCGTTTACAATAATTTTAGCTGTTGCTAAATCTTTTTTAACTAGGCGAAGAGCACCTTTAACACCAGCTAAACAAGCGATAGCTGTACCGTGTTGGTCATCATGGAATACAGGGATTTCCAATTCTTCTTTCAAACGGTTTTCAATTTCATAGCATTTAGGAGAAGAAATATCTTCCAAGTTAATGCCAGCAAAGTTTTTTTGCAATAATTTTACAGTGTTGATCAAAGTATCAGCATCTTTTGTATCTACAACCAATGGAATGCAGTCTACATCGCCGAATTTTTTGAACAATAAGGATTTACCTTCCATTACAGGCAATGCTGCTGCAGCGCCGATATCGCCAAGACCAAGTACACGAGTACCGTCAGATACAACGGCAACCATGTTGGAACGGCAAGTTAATTCGAAGGATTCTGCTTCATTATCTTTAATACGCAAGCATGGTTCTGCTACACCTGGTGTGTAAGCTACAGATAAATCATGAGCGTCTTTTAATTCATATTTAGTTCCTACAGTAAGGAAACCTTTTAATTCACGTTTTTTTTGTACAGCTAATTCACGTACGTCCATAATAATTCTCCTTTGTGGATAAACTCGGACTCTTTTGAGTCGGTAATTAATACCTTTAACTAATTGTATTATACAAAATGATATATAACAATTCAAGTTTTTTCGATATAGTTTTCCGAATATTTTAGAATTAAATTCTATTAATTTATACTAGTAATAAAAATGATAACTAAACAAAAAGTAGATAAACCATATAGGGCTTATCTACTTCGGTATTGTGTACACATTATATGATAGGATATATAGCATACTGAATATACATTTTTATTTATGCTTTTACGGATGGTAAGTTACGGCCATAGAAAATTTCCATCATTTCTTGCTTTAATTGATGTTTAATTTGTTTGATTTCTCGTTCGCTCAATTCAGCTTCAGTAATGCCAAATAGGTAATTATCTAAATCAAACTCTTTTAACATCATTTTGGTATGGAAAATATTTTCTTGGTATACGTTTACATCAATCATGTTGTACATGTTGCGAGTTTTTGCATTGATGTAATTTTGGATGGAATTGATGCGATGGTCGATGTAGATTTTCTTACCAGATACGTCGCGTGTAAAGCCACGTACATGGTAGTCCAATGTAAGGATATCGGAATCAAAGCTTTGAATTAAATAGTTAAGTGCTTTAAGTGGAGAGATTTGACCACATGTGGACACTTCAATATCTGCACGGAATGTACTAATCCCTTTATGTGGATGGCTTTCAGGATAGGTATGTACAGTAAGGTGAGATTTATCAAGATGCATTACGACATCTTCTTTTTCAATTTCCTCTTCAGAAATCAAAATTGTTACGGATGCACCTTGTGGATCATAGTCTTGTTTCGCTACGTTAAGGATATTGGCACCAATAATATGGCTAACCTCAGTTAAGATCGCTGTTAAACGATCCGCATTGTATACTTCATCAATGTACTGAATGTATTGTTTTTTCTCTTCTTCTGTACGAGTATAACAAATATCATAAATATTAAAACTCAACGTCTTTGTGAGATTATTAAAACCATATAATTTCATTTTAGGCTTTGCTTTAACTGGTGTATCCATGATATGTCATAACCCTTTCCATGCATAGACTTACTATTTTTTCTGAAAGCTTTTCAAACCGTATCAGAATAAGCTTTCACCATATAACTAAACAATTTCTTGTTTATACACAAACTCTACATCAAACTGTCCATTATCGTAGGTAACGATGGCAAAGGTACCACCAGAGCGGTCGCGAGCCAACGAAATACTGCCAGGATTCACGAATACCGCATCACGAACACGAACCTCACCATGATGATGGCTATGGCCAGATACGATAAGGCGCGCCCCCATATCAGTTCCTAACTCAATCAGTTTTTGTATACGATTATAATATGATACCTCATGACCATGAGTCATGTAAATATAGGTATCCTCTAGGGGAATCAACTGTTCGCGCGGCTCAAGAGGTTGTACACGGTCGTTATTACCACGCACTGCATACACAGGAATATCTGTATGCTCCTGCATGTAACGAGCATCATCACCAAAGTCACCGGCGTGAAGCCACATATCAATGTCTTGATCTGCTGTAGCCTCTAAGACGAGGTCAATATCCTCTAGATACCCATGGGTATCGCTTAAAATACCAATTCGTTTCATTTTATAAGTTCTCTAATACTATTATATTACATATTTATATGAACTATACCATATAGTTCGAAAATATTAAAGCTTGTTAATTAATTCGCGTAGTGCACGGCCACGATGACTAATCTTTTCCTTTTCTTCGATGCTAAGTTCAGCCATAGTCTTTTTAAATTCAGGCACATAGAAGTATGGATCATAGCCAAAGCCATTGTCCCCTTTTGGCTCGTCTTGTACAAGGCCATCGCAATAGCCTTCTGCTGTCACTTCACGACCATCAGGATATACGAGGGCTAAAGCACACACATAATGACCTGTGCGGTCGCTTTTACCTTGTAGCTCACGAATCAATTTTTCATTATTAGCTTGATCATCACCATGGTGGCCGGCATAACGAGCAGAATACACACCTGGTGCCCCATTAAGAGCATCTACAGTGATACCAGAATCATCGGCAAGGCATGGACGATTTGTAGCCTTTGCATAATAGCGAGCTTTTAAAAGAGCATTTTCCATAAAGGTTTTACCAGTTTCCTCTGGTTCTTCGATGGAAATGACCTCTTTTACCGGCACACAGTCAATAGATAAATGAGAGAAAGCTTCGGAAAACTCACGAATCTTCCCTTTATTCCCTGTTGCTAATACGATTTGTTCCATCTTACACCTCCGGAGCTGTAGGATATACCTTACCTACTTTATCTGCTGTCACGCCAAGTACTTCACGTTGTTTAGCCATAAGCTCATCGGTAGCAGCCTCTGCTAAATCAAGTAATGCGTTGAGTTCATCACGGTTAAAGGTACCGTGTTCACCAGTACCTTGTACCTCAACCATATCACCAGAGCCGGTGCGCACCACGTTCATGTCAACGATAGCTGCACTATCTTCTTCATAGCAAAGATCCGTAATAGGCCCCTCTGGACCAATACCTACGGAAATAGCTGCACAGAAGTCAGTAATCGGGAATTTGCCTGCGCCACCAAAGGTGAAGTCCACCGCATCAACGAGGGCTACAAAGGCACCTGTAATAGATGCTGTACGCGTACCTCCATCTGCTTGAATTACATCGCAGTCGATCGTAATAGAACGTTCACCAAGTGCTTCAAGGTCTACAACAGCGCGCAATGCTCGACCGATAAGGCGTTGAATTTCTACAGTGCGGCCCGTTTGTTTACCCTTTGCCGCTTCACGGCTTACGCGAGTTTTCGTAGAACGTGGCAACAAGGAGTATTCTGCTGTTACCCATCCTTGACCAGATCCTTTTAGCCAGCGCGGCACAGAATCCTCTACAGTAGCTGTACAGATAACCTTAGTCTTACCGCACTCAATGAGTGCAGAACCTTCTGCATACTCTGTAAAATTCCGTGTTATTTTAATAGGTCTCAATTGACTTGCTGTTCTATTATCGCTGCGCATAGGAACCTCACCATTCTAAAACTAAACATTAGAACGCCCCTTACACAAAGGGGCGTTATTTCTTCTTATTATATCACAATTTAACTATTTTTTATTACCATGAATCAGATTGTAACATCCGTTACAAACACAATATGATGCATTCCTATAAAAAATCATTACCATATTATAAGAATCTCTACCATATTATAAAAACTACAATTATAGTTCATACTGACCTTCACCAAGTGGATCTACTACAACATAGCGACTAGCTCCGCCTTCTGCTTTAGCCCGTTCAGCCTCTGCAATGGCGTCTTGACGAGTTTCTTCATCCGCTTGCCAAGGGATAAACATAGCATATACGCTTTGCGGTCCATAAGGTCCATATTGGCCTCGTGAAAGTACGCTATGCCACCCCACCTTATCTTCGTACATGCGAACCTTTTCAAGGCGTTCCTCTTGTACACCCGTTTCATCATAATACACATTATAGCGGTTAGACCATATATCTCCTACACCTGTTCGTTCCGCTTCAGCCATCTTATGTCGATTAGCCCATTGCACCTTCCACTTAGCGATAAGGTCATCTATATAAACGGTTACGTTTTGGCTTTGCTTATATTTAACAGGGTCAAAGGCCGGTTCTACAACCTTACTGTAATCAAGTCCTGCCATAGATAAGATAATACTTGTATTTACATATGGCAACGCCTCTTGTACGGAGTAACCGCCCTCTAATACTGCTATATCTGCTTGTAATAAATCCACCAGCTCAGCATAGCCCTTTGCAGTAACCTGCATATTCGCTAAAGGATCACTAAAGTGATTATCTTGCCCTGCAGAGTTAATAACAATATCTGGATTAAACTCTTCTAAGATAGGCAATACAAGTTCACGCATGACCTTCATCAAGCCTTCGTCACCTGTGCCTGGCGGTAACGGGATATCTATATTGCCACCGATTGCTTGGGGCCCACCAAATTCATCCATAAATCCTGTGCCAGGATATAGGGTTCGTCCATCTTGGTGGAAACTAATGTATAGTGTATCTGGATCATGATAGAACACATCTTGAGAGCCATCACCATGATGTACATCTGTATCCACCACAGCAACCCGTTTAATACCATAGGTTTGACGCATATGTTGAATCATGACAGCTTCAATGTTAATGGTACAGAAACCACGAATACCATGAACCATGGCCATCGCATGATGCCCTGGCGGTCTTACTAAGGCAAAAGCGCGATCTACTTCACCGCGCATAACCGCATCAGCAGCGGCAATAGCACCACCTGCAGACACGCGGTGTGCTTCCGTTACCCAGGACTCTAAGTCAGGAGCGCCTACATGAACGCGCTCTATGGTATCCCAATCGGCCACGATAGGATTATATTCCACAATATTTGGTATATCTAATAAGCCTTCCTCAACGATTTGATCACGCGTATACAGTAATCGCTCTTGTCGTTCTGGGTGGGTTTCAGAAATCTTCCAGTCGAAAGCAGGGAAAAATACAAGCCCTAAACTATGCTTTGATGTATTTTTGTCAGTATTCAACTTATTACGTACATTTTTATGGGTATTAATAAGTCCATGACGCTCACGATAGGATAAGCCTTTATTCCACATACTGTTTCACCCCCGCTGCTAATTGTACTTTTACAGTGATTAATCGTTCCATCGATTGCCAGCCCTCAACAACAGGGAAATCTTCTATACTAATGACCTCTATATCTTGGTCCTTACCAAGACCTAAACGCAATGCTTCTTCACTGAGAGCTTCTTTAGCTCGTTCCACCACTTGTTCTACTCGCTTCAACGTACAGGTTTGTTGTTTAATCCCTAGTTCAGGAATAACGAGTAAGCGTCGTTTTGTATCGACATGAACAGTGAGTTCAATGGTCGATAATGCTAGGGCTGCTCCGATAGCATTCGCCACCGCCGCATTTTCTGGTATGGTAATCGGTAAATCCATATATTTACCTATGCTAGGTCCAAGGCTTGGCGCCGTTCCACCTACTACCACGATTTGAGCAGGCACAAATACATCGGGGTTCACAATATCCGCTACTACATAGATAGGTCGTTTGTTTTCTGCCCTTACCACCTCATCTATGCCATGCTGAATTGTTTGCAACGCCTTATTTACGATTGATTGAGCAACGTCAGAAGCAGTTACATTCCCTGCTAATTGTTGTTGAGTCTCAGTTGTATCTCCGTTTGTACTAGCATTTAGTCTCTTAGCCAATACCTCCATAGCTCGTTCAGCTAATTCAACCTTACCATAGCTCGCATACCCTAGTACGATGAGAGCATCCCCTAGTGTAGGTTCTGTCCCACCTAATGCTACCGATGGGCCCACCCGTTCAGGTCCGACAGTAATTTCACCATCTACAATGCGAACGACAGATTCACCGCCAATACCGACGGAGGTAACTGCAAAGGAGCGTACCGCACTAGGGTACTCACGGATGGATACACCATTTTTGGTCATCAATGGTTTGCCATGCTTCCAAAGAGAAATATCTGTAGTGGTGCCCCCAATATCTAAAGCAACTGTATGCTCTTCACCAATTGCACCAAGGGCGGATAGGCCAAGCACAGTAGCTGCAGGTCCCGTAAAAGCAGTCTCTACAGGTCGACTCACCATATGCTCCATAGGCAAGGAACCGCCATCAGCTTTCAAAATATGGAGTGGAGCCTTAATATTACGAATGCTAAGGGCCTCTTCAACATTACGCTTAAAAATAGTAAATACAGGTGTAACAGCACTATTAAAATAAGCGCTAATGGTACGGCGTGGGAAATTCAATGAACCACTCAATAAACTACCATTAGAAATAGTATTATACTTATCTTTCAGTTCTTCTGTTATAGATAGTTCCTCTTGCGGATTACGCACTCCAAATTTAGCAGATACAGCGGCTAAATCAGTGCCACTACGAGATTGAACCATTTTAGCAACTTCACGTACTGCATTTGTAGGTGTCCGTTCCACCACAATCCCTCTATGGTCCGTATAGCCTTGAAGATAGATAGGACTCACAGGAAATATATCGTCTACATTACGACCAGGCCCAGTTACTACATAAAGGTCTACTACTTGCTCCTTCTCTTCTACGATAGTATTTGTTACCACTGTAGTGGATAGAGTAACTTGTTCAATATTTGATGTATTACAGTCTGTTAAAACTGCATCTAACGCCTCACCTATGCCTTGCATTAGATTATCTTTTGTAGTCCGTCTTTTAGCAGATGCTACTACACGATGACCGTCGATGATGACCGCATCTGTGAAAGTACCACCTACGTCTAAACCTAGTAACATATAACCTCCTTTAACTTTCACAATATATAAAAAGGCTGTACCCATCTCTATGTGATGAGTACAGCCTTCTGTTATTTACCAGATACAGATGCGTAATTTTTAATGATAACAATCGGAGTCATTTGGCTATCATTACCAAATGGATTATCAATCAATAATTGTGCAATTTTATTACCGTCAATGCCACGGCTTGTACCTAATACAGCGGAACGTTTTAAGTCATTAACATCTGCTACAACAGCGCCGTAACAGCCTGTACGAGATACGATTTTCTCAGCTACTTTATCTGGATCCTTTGGACCAAATACAATGTGTTTATCAAATGGAGGCATTGTGCCAGTTACGTCATCAGTTAAGGATGCCGCACGAGCAATTGCATAGAATACACCTGGTTTGCGGAAGATTTTAGCAATAGCACCTAAAATGAAGGCACCTAATACTTTCCATTTACCATCCAAGTTCATAGCGGATTGCATGCCATAAATAGATGCCATAGAACCATCTGGATGGATAAAACGATTGATTAAACGAGCTTGCCAGCATACATCTAGCTCTTCAGGACGTGTAAAACGACCTTGTGTAATAGCTACTACAGATTCAGCTACACAAACGATATCTTCAGGTCCAATATTATGACCGCCAAATTCAACGATAGCATCCACGATGTCATCATTATCTGTAAGGATACGTGTTGGCACACATACTAACTCTAATTCTGCCATTGTTATGCCTCCTTATTGAACCAATGCTGCTTGAACTTCTTCAGCAGTCAAACGAATACGTTGTTTATCGATATGATAATCTGTACGGCCTACGATTTGGTAGTAAATATCGATGTCCATATAAGGGAAGCCCTTAATATCTTCACGAATATTGCCATTTTTACCTGTCAATGTAACGAATACACGGATAGTACCGCCTTTGCGAGGTTTGATGATAACTGCTTCAAAATAGCCATCATGACGAGGACGATTAATGTCCATAGCCCATGCATCTACTTTCACAGCATCAAAATGTTCCTCTGGTAACAATGGACGTGGGAACAAATCCATAATTGTACCAAGTTGACGTCCTTTATTCACAAATGGAATATCACAGAACAAGGTAATGGATTCAAAATTACGATCAGATACTTGGAAGTTTGTCGCACGTTTTGGCAACAAGATAACCTTTTCATTACCTTGTTTCAATACGAACAAACGGAATAATAAATACAAAGCGGCAATAGCTACAATAATACCTATTACTACACTTAGGATGTTATAAAACCACATAGGGCATCTCCTTTACAATGTAATATGTTCAATAGTACGACGATTTGTATCGAGGAAGGAAGCGCTCAATGTATCACCAAGCTCTACATCCTTTGTAAAATACAATGTCACAGTGCCTGCAGATTTTTGAGGATTAAACAAACCCTTACTCTCTAATCTACGACGAACTAACTCACTCGTTTCAAAAGCAGGGTCGATAAATTGAATGCGCCCTGACGTTAGCTCCTCTAGCAAAGGTTGTACAAATGGGAAATGAGTACAGCCCAACACAACGACCTCAATCTCTCGAGATAATAAAGGCTCTAGATACTCAGTACATACATCACGCACAAAGTAATCATCTAAATGACCTTGCTCAATGAGACCGGCTAATTCAGGACAAGGCTGTTCCCAAACAAACACTTCATGATCAACTTCAAGTGCTACATGTTTATGAATATGACTATTCACTGTCGCTACCGTCGCCATGATACCAATCGTCTTGCTTTTGCTTTGACTAATCGCTGTTTTCACACCTTGTGACACACCAATAACTGGTACAGATACGCGTTCGCGCACCGCATCAAGGGCTACAACAGTAAACGTATTGCAAGCAATGACCATCAATTTAACAGGCTGTTTTTCAAGAGCCTCTGCAATACGACAAGCTAAATATGTAATTTCATCATCACTGCGATTCCCTACAGGATTATTCGCATTGTCGCCAATATAGATGAAGTCTTCGTTAGGAAATTGTTCTTGTAAGACCTTTAAAACAGATAGCCCGCCTACACCGGAGTCAAATACACCGATAGGCAATTGTTGTACATTACTCATTAGGCATCTCCTCAACAGCTGCTAACATAGGCTGATAAAAAGTGTCGTCTAATCGCACAATTTTACCTGTTGATTTTGACATAAATGCATTCTTAGTCTCCCCCGTAGCTAGGAGAGCACCATCACTGACACGGCGCATACGATATCGAAATACCATTTGAGCACGCGTCATCTTAACCAAATAGGTTTCGATATGTAGCTCATCATCGAAATTTGCTGGTTCTTTATAATTGCAGGATACATTCATAATAGGAAATACAATATCCTCATTCATCATATCCCACAGGGTTACACCGATTTTACGAAGGAATTCAATGCGTGCCAGTTCAAACCATCTAAAATGGTTACTATGGTGCGCAATACCCATCATATCGGTTTCGTAAAATCGTACATTTACTGAAGCAATATGCATATATTTATCCTTCTTTTTTCATAGAATACAACCTTCATTGTATATCTATTACTTTAGCGTGTCAAATAAATAAAGGCAGTTCAATCGCAACGAATCAAACTGCCTTAATGGTTAAAAGCTAGTTACTGCCACCAAATGGGAAGTATTTTTTTGCCTCTTCTTGATGACGAGTTTTAATGTAACGATTGGCAACCTTGAAGGCAAGACCAAGCACGGCTACATCATCTATCCAACCTAATACAGGAATTGTATCCGGTACAATATCAATAGGTAATACGAGATACCCTAAGGCACCAGCAATGACTGCTTTTACATATTTTGGAGTGTCCTTGTCACGCATACAAAGGAACAAGGTCACTGCTCGTTGTACAAAGGCAAGCTTCTTACCATATCGTCCTAAAAAAGCGGCGAATTTAGATTCGTTAAAATACTTACCATATGTAATAATTTTTAATGGATTCATCTTCATAATCCTTTAGCGCCTATTTGCGCAAACCACCAATTTTATCTTTTGCTGTATTAACAGTGTTTGTAGCAACATCTTTTGCTGTTTCAACAGCATCATTAGCTTTAGTTTTTGCAGTTTCTACTGCAGCTTGTGCAGAAGCTTTAGCTACTTCTACGCCGCCTTTAGCTAATTCTTTAGCTACATCAATATTTTCTTTAGCAACATCAATTTTCTCTTTTGCCGCATCGGTTACTTTCGCCACAACTTCTGCTGCATTGTCATGGAGTTGATATTTAGTTTCTGTATTCCATTTATCGATAGCAGGTGTTACTTTTTCTTCGTAAACTTGTTTCAAAGTTTCTTTAGCAAGACCTGTTTCATTAGCAATACCAGCCCAAACGTCGCGTTGACCTTGTGTAAAAGGAATGCTAGCGCCTGCATCACGGATGATGTCACCAGCAATAGCTTTACCGCTTTCAAGGAATTCTGCAACCATTGGTTTATAACGTTCGATATCAGAAGGCATACCATCTTGGATCCAGATATGTGCAATTTTACCAATTGCATATGTCAAACCGATAGCAACAGGTACACGAACTGCTTTAAGAGGGATCAAAAGGGATACAGCAGCTGTACCTACAGCTGTGCTAAGACCACCAACTAGACCCACTACGGCACCAGATTGCAATTCCACATCGTAAAGATGGGCAATGCGAGTTACCATATACGTTGCATTGGCGCACAAAGCAACACTGCTGAATTTAGGGGACAATGCTAAAGCCGCCGCACGACCTGCACCCCAGAAAATAAATTGTTCAACTTGATAGTCACGATCTTGAGAACCATCCATAAGTGGCTCAAGTGTTACGCCATTATATTCTGCCATAAGTATTCTCCTTTGTTGTGAACCAACTATAGGTCATATTATTAGTATTATTATACCATTCTATTGGTATAAGGGGAATGAATTTTTACAATTCTCCTAAAATTTAAAAAGTAAAATATTATCCAAGATTTTCAATATTACCAACTAGTGAGACCACCATCGATAGTCCACGCAGCACCCGTTACAAAGGACGCTTTACTACTCAATAAAAATACAATTACCTCTCCGATTTCATGAGGTTGACCAATACGACCTAATGGGTAATGTTGCCCCATTTCAGCCTTAGCAGCCTCTGCATCTTGTTGAGCATTGGCAATTTGTTTATCTACTAAGGATGTATCTACATCACCTGGACATACGCAGTTGACGCGAACACCATGCGGTGCCATTTCTAGGGATAGAGATTTCGTAAAGCTCACTACCGCACCTTTTGAAGCGCCGTATACTGAGCAAGCCACATTACCTTGTAAGCCTGCATCACTGGCTACTGTTACAATACTGCCCTTTGTAGAACGCAAATAGGGTAATGCAGCTTGGCACAAGAAGACTGTCCCCTTCACATTGGTGCCAAACATTTCATCAAAAGCAGCCTCTGTTACATCAGATAGCAATTCTTCTTCATAGTAGCCTGCGGCTGTTACGAGAGCAGATACACCGCCAAATAGTTTGACTGTTTCTTTTACAATACGCTGACAATCTTCAATTTTAGATACATCACCTTGGATGTACTGCACCCTTGAAGAATAGCGGCGCAATTTCATCTTAGCCTTTTGTCCTGATTTTTCATCACGACCATTGATGACAACACACCAACCTTCTTTAAGAAGCAATTTTGCCGTAGCAAATCCGATTCCTGATGTGCCACCACTAATCAATGCCACTTGTACATCACTTTTATGAGGCATACCTTGCCCTCCTACAATGTTGAAACATAGTCATAGACCAATTTCAACAACATCACTGTCGTTACCGACAAGAACACAACACGTACTAATGAGGAGCCCTTAGCAATGGCTAAATGAGATCCTAAGTAAGCGCCTATAATTTGACCTGCCCCTGTAGCAAGGCCATATTTAATATTAACATGTCCTAAATATAAGAACACAAGTAAGGATGCTAAATTACTAGTAAAATTCAATATTTTTGCATTCGCAGAGGCATGCAAAAAGTCAAAACCAGTAAATATAAAGCCCATAATCAAAAATGTACCTGTACCAGGTCCAATAAAGCCATCATAAATACCAATACCAAGAGCAAAAGCCATACATATATATAATGCTTTGCCCGCCACCTGAGACGTACGATTCACCTCGCCCCAGTCCTTTTTAAATACCACAAATAGTGTGACACCAACAAGAAGGACAATAATGATAGGTTTTACATATAACGGTGGCAACGATACGACGGCTAAGGTACCAAGCATAGAGCCTATAAATGTAAAAGGTAGTAATTTGCGAACCAAGGAAAAATCAACCATGTGATTTCTTAAGAATGTAATTGACGCACTACCAGCACCAAAGATACTAGATAATTTATTACTACCTAATGCCATACTGGGTGGAAGATTCGTCAATAGCATAGCAGGAACAGAGATTAGTCCCCCACCGCCCACAATGGAGTCTACAAAGCCTGCAAAGGCACCTGCTACAGCGAGCAAAACGAGAATTAGGATATCAAAGGGTAACCCCGTTACCTCAATAAGCCACTCCATATAAACCTCCTACAGATAGCACATCAACGGTCGCCAAAAGGCCACCGTTGTCATGCGTGTTTATGTTATTTTGCACCTAGACGATCAAGGGCTAATGTATAACCATCAGCACCATAGACTAGACATCGTTTTACACGACTAATGGTAGCCGTGCTTGCGCCTGTTTCTTCTACGATTTTTTCATAGCTATCCCCTGCGCGTAACATCTTAGCTACTTGTAAGCGTTGAGATAAAGCTTTCAATTCATTAATCGTACAGATATCTTCAAAGAATGCATAGCATTCCTCTGTATTTTCAAGCGTTAAAATAGCGGTGAATAACTCATCGTTTTGCTGACTTCTCAATTTTTCATTGATACTCATAGGATCCTCCTACTTCTTATTCATCGCTTTAGACCAAGCATCACCAATCATTTGTACTAATTGTACCAAAATGATCAAGATGATGATGGTAGCAATCATGATATCAGCTTGGAAACGTTGGTAACCATATCGGATAGCAATATCACCAAGGCCACCGCCGCCGATGGCACCAGCCATTGCAGAGTAACCGATGAGGTTAACGATAAGAACCGTCACATTGTCGATAATTGTAGGCAATGCTTCAGGTAATAAAACCTTCCATATGATTTGAAGTGGGCTTGCACCCATAGATTGAGCCGCCTCAATAACACCAAAGTTAATATCTTTAATAGATGTTTCTACAAGGCGCGCTAAGAATGGAATCGCCGCAATTGTTAACGGTACGCAAGCAGCTGTTGTACCAATAGATGTACCTACTACCATACGCGTAAATGGAATGATAGCAACCATCAAGATGATGAATGGTACGGAACGCGTTGCATTGACGATGGCACCTAATACTTTATTAAGCGCTACATTTTCTAAAATATGGCCCTTAGATGTGACTACCAAAACAACACCGAGAGGAATACCAAGCAACATAGCCATAATCGTAGAGATAATGGTCATTTGCAATGTATCAAGGGTACCAGTTATGAGAAGGTTAATTATTTGCTCTGACATAACCGATCACCTCGCTTTCAATTGGTAATGTTTTGATGTAGTCTAAGCCCTCTTGTGCATTTTCAGGATCACCATTCAAAATGACAATGAGGCGACCAACGCATGTATTTTGGATGTAATCAATACCACCGAAAAGGATGCTTACATCGAGGTTAAAGCGGCGTACAAGGCCTGCTACTACAGGTTCATCCGTAGCTTGGCCTGTAAATTTAAGGCGCACTAATGGAGCTGTACCACCAACCCATTGGTCGTGCAATTCCAAGTGCTCCAAAGCTTCTGGTGGCAAGTTTTCACTGACTACAGAACTAATAAATTCTTTTGTAGTATTTTCTCGTGGATGTGTAAATACTTCAACAGTGGAGCCTTCTTCGAGAATGACACCGCCTTCAATAACCGCTACGCGATCACAGATTTCACGGATAACATGCATCTCATGTGTGATGAGAACGATAGTAAGGCCCATCTTTTCATTGATGTCTTTCAACAATTTCAAAATGGATTCTGTTGTTTGTGGGTCAAGAGCAGATGTAGCTTCGTCACAAAGAAGAACCTTTGGATTAGAAGCTAAGGCACGAGCAATACCAACACGTTGTTTTTGACCACCAGACAATTGAGATGGATAGTTGTTCATACGGTCGGTAAGGCCTACGATATCAAGAATTGGCATAATGCGTTCCTTGATTTCAGATTTGCTCATCCCTTGTAGTTCCAAGGGGAATGCCACATTGTCATATACGGTACGAGAGGACAATAGGTTAAAATGTTGGAAAATCATGCCGATATCTTTGCGCGCTTTACGCAAATCGGATTTACTAAGTGTTGTTAAATCTGTACCATTAACGATAACAGAGCCAGATGTAGGAGCTTCGAGCATATTGATGCATCGAATCAATGTGGATTTACCGGCCCCAGATTGACCGATAATGCCAAAGATTTCACCTTCTTTAACTTCAAGGCTAATATCTTTTAATGCTTCCACACGAGTAGCGCCTTCATAGACTTTACTAATGTGTTGTAATTGAATCAAAATAATGTCCTTTCTTAAGGTAAAAGTTTACCATTCTATGAAAGTAGATGACCTATTAAGGCAAACCTTCTTCCATCAATTTTTCTAATGCTTCGCGTAGACGAAGTGTAATAACACCTGGTTTACCACCAGATACTGGATTTCTGTCTAGCTTAGTAATTGGGATGACACCACCAATTGTATCGGTAAAGAATAATTCATCCGCATCATCTACAAAGGCGCGGTCGAATTCTTTTTCAATAACGGTAATACCTAGAGACGGTGCTACGCGAGTCAAAATCATTTGGCGCGTAATACCTTTTAAGATATGATTATCTGCTGGGTGCGTATACAAGATACCATCTTTTACAGCAAATACATTAGATGTAGCACCTTCTGTACAGATGCCATTGCGGAATAACATAGCTGTATAAGCAAATTTCTTTTCTGCTTTAGTTTGAGCCAAAATATTTGGAATCAAGTTAGTAGTCTTAACATCTACATGGTCCCAACGTTCATCAGGCAATGCAATCGCTTTTACCCCTTCACCCAATTTGTTCACTGCATCCATATCTAAATTACGAATGGACATGAGCATTTGTGGTTCTAGTTTAGAACGATCATATGCATGATGACGTGGCGCTACACCACGGGAGATTTGCAAATAAATATAGCCCTCTTTGATTTCACTTTGCTCGATTAAAATTTCGTGCAATTCTGTCAAATCATCTGGGGTCATTTTTACAGGAATATCCATTTCACGCATAGAGCGATACAAGCGATCTTGATGGTAAGACAACGCGAAGCAACGGCCTTTTACGACACGTACCACTTCGTATACGGAGTCACCAAACAAATAGCCACGGTCATCAATACTGATAACCTTAGCACCTGGTTCAACGAATTCACCATTAAAATATGTTAATTCTTGCATAGGAGCACCTCTTTTTCTATATCGTTACTCTATCAAGTAGTAATCATCATGGACTTATTATATCACAATTACTTTCAAATTTTCACACTTTACTTTGTGAAAGATATAACTTAGATATATAAAAATCCGCTAGGATACCATAGTTAAAAACTATATCCTAGCGGATCTATTTCTAATTATATAATTCGGCCTAACTCAGTACATTAAAACAATAATGCTGAGTTCAAGCTGAAAATCTTGTACCAATCAGTGTCCCAACACAAACTTACGTATTGGTTTAGGCACATAATTGAGCCCTACTGTAGTCAAGTAGGACAATCCTAGCGCCATCGCATACATAGCCAGCACATTGACTACGGTATACGAGAGATTGTATTTAGCCATCACCCCAGAGATGATTAACAACCAGAATGGATGTGCTAAATAAATGCCGTAGGACTTATCTCCTATTTCCGACCAAGTGGACTCCATAGTCGCATTCATTGGTAATGTTTGGAACAAGAACAAGCTAAATAGTGTTCCTAATCCCGTATAGAGGACACCCATTGGACTCATTTGATGAACCGTATAAATGGCTTCTAGCACTGTATAATGCCATACATCCATAACATAGTAGTAGGATCCGAGCATCAACAATATAGAACCTACTGCACTAACACCTAACAAGTAGCGATAGCGCCACATGTATTCGCATACCGTTTCATATCGTTCAGCACATACAGCCCCTAGCAAGAATATCCACACATAATGGATCACCCAATAGTTGAGTCTCATATCAAAGAGATATTTCAAGACAGGATTATTACTAAGGTGTTCTGTTACCCAACGGCCCAACATATAAGATGAAACATAATCGATACCAACTTGGATAACAAATAGTAAGACCATCCAAAATACTGGGCGTTTTAAAATGACTTTCACCATGGCCCGCCATAGTGGCATCATCACATAGAACCATAGAAGGATAACCATAAAGTACAGATGATACATAGATGTACCAAATAATAGGTTAACCGCCAATGGACCAGGATGTAAATTACCAAGGTTATGCGCCGTCAGTCCTGTGTAAAGCAGATAAAATATGGACCACGTAATATATGGAAATAGCACCACCTGAATACGGCGGTGCATAAATTCCTTATATGAGAATGGTCCCTCTACAGAGGTATGATAAAACAGTCCAAATGCAGAGAGGAAGAAAAATGCGGGTACCCCAAAGCGCGATAGAATTTCTAAGACGCTAATGAGCTCTAAATTTACAAAAGGATTTTGTAGTGCGTAAGAACCTACATGAATGCCGATAACACCGAGCATACAAAGGCCACGCATATAAGTAATTTCCGGTAAAAATGCTTTTTTCATAGCCATTCCCTATTCATTATTGACCAGGTACAACTGCTGGTGTTGGCACAAGGCGTGGACCTTGAGATGTTGTAGCCGGTTGTTTTACTACTGGAATTACAGATGCTGTAGTTTGAGCAGCTCCGGTCTTTACTGGTTGAGCAGGTTGTGCTGGTGCAGCTTGACCATTTGCTTGAGCTGCTGCTTCTGCTTTAGCCTTAGCTTCCGCTTCCGCTTTTGCTTTTGCCTCTGCTTCGCGTTTCAAGCGTAATTCTTTTTCGAGAGGTACCACTGGTTTATCGTAAATAGTGATATCTGTTTCGAATAGACGGCCCCAAGGGAATGTAGCTTTAACTGTACGAGGGTCGACTTTGAGGTATTTTTCAGCGAAGTCTTGAATACGTTCGCCTAAGTAACTTTCAAGACGTTCATTCAACTCGCCAGAGTAACGTACATTATCTGTGCGAATAGAATCTTGCATGCGGTAAATATCTTTACGGATATTTGCTTGGTACGCCCAGTTATCTAAGTATTGTTGCGTCAACATCTTGCGATGACCTTCTGGGCTCATAGTTTTGAGCAATACGCCTTGAGCAATAGCATAACCTACTGTATTACTTGCTGTATTCCAACCATTGTACGCACCGATTTTATATAACATATCACGTTTATACAAAGCAGATACTAATGTATTGTCCGCACCATTGTTATAAGCGATATCTGCAACGCTTACGTTTACGCCAGAATCAACAGCTTGTTGAATGCGATCTACGAAAGCATTTGTAGAATTAGAAATCATCGGGAAGTTCTCGAAGCTTTCAGATTCGCCAGTGCTTGTAGTAAGTGGTGTATTTACTGCTAATAACACAGTTGGTTTGCCTTGTGTCACCATTGTGCCACCTACAGCTTCAACGTGTTGCGCAATTGTTTTATCGATAGTTTGGTCTTCGTAACCTGGCAATGTTTTGCCGCCACCACCAAGTGGATAAATTACGGAGAATGTTGGTTTTTCTGTACTTTCATCTGTACGAGAACGAGCCATCAACAAGAGACCAAGTTGGTCAGCACCAGGGAAGCTACCGTATTTTTCAACAGGAATGTCCTTGGAGTATTTACTTAAGTAACGACCTTCTAGTGCAGATTGGGACAATTGAGATGTATCGTCATGGCCCAATGCGAAGTAATCGAATACCCCACTGCGAGTTTCATCGATTAACTCTTTATTAATTTTCATATTCTTTTGACGGCGATCAAACCAGTCTTGTAGGTATTCTACAGGAACAGAGGCTTGAAGGCTCATCAATTTTTGAGTTTCCTCTTGTGTTAAGGATCCAGAGTCTAATTTATCTTGCAATGCTGCAATTTGGAAGATGGTAGGACCATATTCTGCATAGTATGCTGGTTCAGTGCCGCCACCACTGGCACGTGGAGAGCGCATTACAGTACCGAAACCATAAATACGTACTTTTTTGTTGCGAGCTTTTAAGGACTCAATTCGTTTTAAACGGCTTTCCAATGTGGAAAGTGGAATGTTGTGTTTACGAGAGTCTACAAGGCCACCATAAATAAGCGTATCTGTACTCAATACCATCACATCAGCACGGCCTGCATTTTGTTCAACCCAAGCCATGATTTGATCCGCTTGACCTTGGTAGTTCTTACCAGAAATCAAATTTTGAGGTGGTGTCAATATAGTCATACCTGCTTCGCGAGCTGTATCTACAGTATATTGTAAGCTTACAGGACGATCATCTTGAGGTACGTACAACACGGTTTCCGCATCAATTTTAATAGATGTACCAGTAGCGATGGCTGCTGCCATAAGTGCTACTTTCAACCATTTATTCGTCATAAATCAAATCTCCTTCTGTGTAGCGAGTACTCCCGACTCGCAAAATGAACTGTTTTATAATACTCTCTTTTTCTGACACTTTTATGAAATGTTCATATGCTCAATAGTATAATTATATCATTTGACTATTATTTCGCAACCGGCTTGGTTTTCCCTACCTTCGGTAGACTCCAATTGTACTTGATGGCTAACAAACGGATAACGAGTACCACTGTGAAAGCACCATATACGGCCATACTGTCCCAACTAGATGTAACCATAAGGTAATAAACAATGCCGCCAATAATACTAGGCAATGCATATACATCCTCTTTTAAAACAGATGGGATACGCTGTGCTAGCATATCTCGGATAATCCCGCCACCTACTGCGGTTATTGTACCTAACAGTACAATAAATATAGGCAACTCAGGATAGAGTTTAAATCCTGCAGAAGCGCCTGTAACGGTAAATGATGCTAACCCTAATGCATCGGCTAATAAATAACTAGCTCGACTACGAGGGCCCATCGCATGCTTGCGGTATCGACTGTTGTAAATCAAGAACACGATAACTGTTACAGCTAAGACAACCGTTACGTACACCACATTTCGAAGTGAGTTTGGCGGAAAATAACCGAGCAATACATCCCGTACAATACCGCCACCGATAGCCGTAGCCAACGCCAACACGGCCATACCAAAGATATCCATCTTCCGAGCTACCCCAACAAGCGCACCGGATACAGCAAAGGCAATAGTGCCAATCATATCAAACATATACCATATAATATCCATAATTCCCCCATATAATCTATTCGCATAACTGCGTACACTGTGATAGACTTTATGTAAGCTATTATACATGAAGAGGTATGCCAATGACAAAAGACATTACTGTAGATATTGAAAATATGGATGAACGCACCCGCGACGAGTATTTTATGGCCATTGCTATGGAAGAAGCGCGCAAGGCTTATGAACTTGGAGAAATTCCTATCGGTGCCATTCTCGTAAAAGATAATACCATCATTTCACGCCACCATAATCGTCGTGAACTCGATCATGATGCAACGGCTCATGCAGAGGTCCTCGTAATCCGTGAAGCATGCGATGTCCTCAAGCGCTGGCGGTTGACTGGTTGTACCCTGTATGTTACGATAGAGCCGTGTCCGATGTGCGCTGGAGCCATTATCAACAGTCGTATTGATCGTGTAGTATATGGTGCAAGTGATTACAAAGGAGGCGCCGTAGAATCGCTATTCAATGTGCTCTCTCACCCAGGTTTAAATCATGAACCTGAACTGGCATCTGGTGTGCTTGGTGATGAATGTAGCCAAATCATGAAAGACTTCTTTAAGGAGCGCCGTAAAGCACGGAGGAGTACCCAAGAGGCTGAAGGGTCCGCACTCGAAATGCGGTAGGTCGGGCAACCGGCGCGGGGGTTCAAATCCCTCCTCCTCTGCCAACTAAACTATATAAAGCGCTAACCATGGTTAGCGCTTTTTTTGTAAAGAGGCTACTACTATGAAAAAATATTACCCTTATCTCATCACATTGAGTCATATGATTAATGACTCTTGTCAAAGTGTGTTACCTGCCCTCTTACCACTGTTCATTTATACCTATGGACTGAGTTTAGAGCAAGCAGGTTTTCTCATCTTAGCTAATACAGCATTATCTTCATTATTACAGCCATTACTAGGCTATATTTCAGACAAAATCAATCAGCCGCGGCTCATTGCCTTCGGTGTTTTATTATCTGCCTGTAGTACAGGTATGATGGGTTTTGTTACCTCTTATGAAAGCCTCCTTGTTTGCGCCACCTTAGCTGGTGTAGGTTCCTCTATCTTCCATCCAGAAGGCGCTAAAATTATGAACCGCCTCGGTGGTGGTAAAAAGGGTAAGGCTATGGGCACCTTTGCCATAGGCGGCAGTTCTGGCTTTGCCTTTGGTCCACTCTTTGCAGGCGCCATCGCCTATACAGTAGGTCCACATGGACTAGCTGCTTTTACAGTGGCAGGTATTATTATATTTACTGCTCTATTCGCCCTCATGCCTCGCATCGTAGCGCATGCGCGTACCATCGATCAAGTAGTAGCTACAGAAAATCCGATTGTAGCCGCAAAACCACTAAAAAACTATTGGAAATATTTTGGTATCTTGTTCATTATCATCCTAAGCCAGTCGGTAAACTTCCGCGTTATCAATGCGTTCATTCCTATCTTCTGGACTCGTGAACTCGGTACTAGCCCAGAACAAGGCAGCTTTGCCTTAACTGTATTCTTCAGTATAGGTATCTTCATGACATACATCGGCGGCCTATTAGGCGATAAATTTGGTCCGATTAAGATTATTAGACTATCCTTATTAGTTTGGTTGCCAGCTATGTTCCTATTAACCGAAGTTCCTAATTTCTCACCACTTATCATGATGCCTGTAGCGTACTTGCTACTACTCATGATTGGTGCTGCCAAAGCAATTAGCTACAGTCCAGTTATCGTACTAGGCCAAACCTATCTTGCTAAAAGTATCGGCTTTGCATCGGGCATTACCCTCGGCGTGAGCCAAACCATCGGTGGTATTATCGCACCTGTTGTGGGTAACCTAGCAGATACCTACTCCCTACCGGTCGCTATGATGACACTCGTGCCATTCCTCGTAATGGGCCTTGGGGCATCATTGCTACTTAAAGATCCAAAAAAATTACAATAAACAAAAAGAACCCTTCATCTTGAACTGCACCCCAAAAATTGGACACAATTTTTGGAGGTGCAGTTTTTTTATGTC
>OAQX01000037.1_pt1 | contig 76227 bp, 73 predicted proteins | sample 1475521 | NCBI WGS metagenome assembly OAQX01 (sample SAMEA3360657, study PRJEB22359) | human gut metagenome | biome: ENVO:urban biome; feature: ENVO:human-associated habitat; material: ENVO:feces | place: Bangladesh | collected 2011 | reverse complement strand
GACATAAAAAAACTGCACCTCCAAAAATTGTGTCCAATTTTTGGGGTGCAGTTCATCGTGGGAGGTCTTTTTGTATTGTTGTATATATTCTAGTTAATAGTAAATTAGTTTATTTTGGTAAATTACTGTAAAAGATAATAATTTCTGGAGGATAGAGGATAGAAAAAAGACCTTGGATTCAACGATCCAAGGTCTTTTTAAGGGAGTATAGTGTGTGTAACGTTCGGTCTGTGGTGTGTGTGCACAGACCTTTTACCTATTGTGTGAGATAGGGTTTTGAGAGAGCCCTGTGTGAGTCATAGGGGGCTCTCTAAGTTTGTGTGTTAGTTTGTGTTAGAGAGTGTATCCAATGGATACTGTGTGTATAGTATGTGTGTTATATGTGTAGTGTGTCATCTAAGTGGGTTAGGATAGGGTTCACTTGATGAATTAAAATCTTAGTATTTTGTGCTTTTTACTTTAGCGCTTAACACTTTACCGTTCATGCCGTCAACTTTTACTTCAGCTTTTTTGCCGCCACCAGTTGTCATATCGAATTCGTATACAGCACGACCGTTTTCACGTTCAACAGTCCATTCCATAGTTTGGAAGTCAGAACCAACTTTTTCCATAGCTTTTGTTTCAGCTACTTCAGGGATGATGATGTTTTGAACGTTAATAGTTTTGTTAGCTTTAGCATAGCCTTTTACTTCTTTACCAACAATTTGGCCAGTAGCTTCGTCTACTTTGAGTTCTACTGCACGGTTGTTGTAGTAACCTTCTACTTCATAGTAAGGGTTGTGTTTAGCGTCGTAGGAAATAGATTTTACAGTAGCGCCAGGGAATTGTTGTTGGAATACTGTAACAGCGCCCATGTAATCAACAGAATAGTTAGCTTGAGCGGATGGAGCTACGCTACCAACGCCTTTCCAGTTGCTATTGTTGTTGTAAGCATGGTTGCTAGCGGCGCCAACTACACCTGCCAATAATACTGTACTAACGCCAAATGCACATAATACCTTTGATACTTTCTTAACATTTTTCATGATGAATGCCTCCTAATATAAGGTACTTTTATATACTGTTTTGTGAAAGTAGATTTTACTCAATCTACTTACGTATAATTTAATGTTGTTACATGAATGTAAAATGAAATTTAAAGTTTTTTGTATGAAGATGAGTATATCTTTTAGTTATTATGAACGATTGATAATAACTATAATATATGGTCAAAAAAACAAAAACCTTGAAATCATTGTATATATAGTATTAGACTACATAGTAAACCAAAAGTCAATATACGTAGTTGACAATTAAAAATACAAGTGCTTTAATTTAGGTAGTTAGTAGTTTGTTGATGTGTTATCAATGGAGGTATACCATGAGTTCCACAGTATCGAAACAAGGTCGCATTACTACCCGTCAATTAACGATGACAGCACTCTTTGTAGCATTGATTGCCGTAGGTGCTTTTATACGGGTACCATTACCAAATTGTCCATTTACATTACAAATCTTATTTACTACCCTCGCAGGTATTGTATTAGGCAGTCGATTGGGTGCTGCTAGCGTTGGCATTTATATTGTATTAGGATTAATTGGGGTACCGATTTTTACATCTGGTGGTGGCCCTGGTTACATTTTACAACCTACCTTTGGTTATTTAATTGGTTTTATGGTAGGTGCTTATGCAGTGGGCCGCATTGCAGAATCTATGGAAACATTGTCCTTTAAACGATTATTAGCAGGATCCATATTAAATCTATTTATCGTTTATGGCCTTGGTATGATTTATTTATACTTCATTATGAATTTGTACTTAGGTAAACCAATTGGGGTAGAGGCCGTTATTATTACATGCTTCTTGATTCCAGTAGGCCCAGACATCTTCCTTTGTGCTGTTGCTGCATCTCTTGGCAAACGAATTGTTAAGGAGTTACATCGATAATATAGTTCTTATATAATACTATTATATGTTTACTAAATGTATGTTTATTAAAACCGAGGCATTTATGCCTCGGTTTTTTGTTTATATATTTATTTAAGCCTCTTTGAGGCTATCGATTTAAGATTGTTTGTTTAAGGATATACATAACCTAAAATAGGTTCTGCTGATTTTATTTTTGTAATTTCTACGTATGGCTGTTGACGACCGTGGAAATCTCGTGTAGATACTTTGCCTTCGATAGATATCCATTGTTCATTGGCTAAACTATCGCCATCCGCTTTATGGGCGGTCATGCCAATCGGTGCCACGTCAGCAATACAGCAGGACATAGCCATACGAGAAATAGTAAACTCATTAGATTTTAGTGTATTATCATCGCGATTTACATAACCTGTCATATATACAGTGTAGTCTTTGTATTGGTCTACATTAGATCCAACCTTTACAATGGTTTGATAGAAATTGTCTGAGTTTAATACGATTTCTTTTTTGTCTTTAGAAATGCCCGGTTCTTTACTTTCACTATTAACAGTAATCACCTCGCCGATAGCATCGTTTGTAAAGTCAAAGTTGTTTGTATCGTCATTGATGCGTGCTGCACCTTGAACACCAGTTGTAGGCACTAGGACAGGAGGAACGATGAGCAAGACTACGGGAATAATGATAGGTACGATAGAGCGCCAGTTGTGTTTATAATAGCGCGATGGAGCCCAAATAACCGTAGCTAATCCACCTAATATGAGAGCTACACTACTAATACCTAATAGCAGTTCATATCGTGGTGCAATATAATTCAAATAACGACCGGTTACGATTAGGTATACACAGCAGATACCTAAGATAAGGTAGAGTAAACCTTTCACAATGGAAAAGCGATCTTTCAGTCCTAGTTTCATAGAATCATCTCCTTTTATATTCATGAAGAACTGAAATAGTAATGACTAAACATTAGCTTAAAAAGAATTGAAAACCTAATGCGGCTAAATAGGATATAACAACGATTGTTAAGCCTAGACGAAGAATAAATGATGTAGGCATATATTGCTTTAAAATATATACGTTTTTTATATCCAGCATAGGTCCTAAGATGAGGAACCCCATGACTGAGCTCATAGGGAACAGGGTGCTCAAGGATTTGCCTATAATAGCATCTGATGTAGAGCAAACAGAGAAGAAGAATGCCAATATTAGCAGAATTGGGATAGCCCACACGTCAGGTAATGTGATACCGGCATTGATGAGCCAAGGCTTCCCATACACTTGAACTACGGATAGTACACAAGCTGCAATAGAGAAATAGAATAAGAGTTGGGAGAACTCTTTTTCCATATGCATTAGTAACCTTCTTTTATTGATATGCTTACTTTTCGACGCTTCTAAGACGATTTCTTCATAGCTTAGGTTCTGTGCCGTCTTAGCTTTCATAATAGACGTAGATGGTGGTATAAAACGGAATGATAAGGCCACCAATAAGGCTACGCCAAGGCCAAGTACGATACGCCATACAGAAATCATTGGATTATCTGGAAAGGCATACCAGGTAGATAGAATTGTAATAGGATTGATGATTGGACTGGCGAGCATAAATAGGAGGGACACAGATAATGGTACGCCTCTATCTGTGAGTGCTTTAAATAATGGAATAATAGCACAGTCGCAAACTGGTAAGGCTAAGCCGCTAACCATGGCGGCACCATAGCTCTTCCAAGAGTGATCGCCTAATAGTTTTAGTAGTATTCTTTGTGGTACGAAATAGCGAATAACTGTTGAACCAATGGTTCCTAATAATAGGAACGGGATAGCCTCGATAATGAGCCCTGTAATGATGGCAAAGCATTGGTGAATGGAGTAAGGAATGTCATGACGGAAGGCAGTGACTAATAGTATGTAGGCTGTAATGCCGATAACTAATAGATTCGGTATGAGTCCCCACGTAGAATTGCGGCATAATTCTGCTACCTTTTCTGGTGTTGGGGCTGTTACAATCTTGGCGTCACTGTTATAAGTCCGTAATAAGGCGTGATGTGTATCGGTTTCTGTGATGATACAATCGGCACTATATAATTGGCTTGTTACATCATTACCTAAACCGGGCAAAATGGATGAGACGAATTGGTCTGTACAAAGATATAATACCTTTTCAATTTGTAATAAATGGCGCAACTTATCACTATATAGCAAGGCTTCTAGTTGGTGAAAGCTGACCATACCGTTCCATTCAATCCATATTTCTTTAGGCTTTACCTTATCGACATAGCTTGCGATTTCATCAGCTATAGAATTATATGTATCAGGTTGATTTGGCGTAATTGCACTAAGCCTATCAGGATTGAGTTGTAATCCTTCTTTGATGAGCGGTACAGCCCCTTCTTCGGCACTGATACATGCCGTGCCACCAAGCTTTTTACGATGTTGTAGTTGTTCATTTATGAAAGTACTTTTACCAGAACCGATGAATCCGGTAACGATATAAACAGGTATCATGATTGACACACTTCGTTATGTACCATTGGTACATTAAAATTTGTACCAATAACGACTAAGCTATAGTCAGTGGATTCACTAGGGGATAGGGAACAGTAATGGGTACCGTATTGTAACTCATGAGGTCCTTTGGTGGTCGGTACAATACCTTTAGCACGGAGTACTGTATCAGGCATACCTTCTAAGATGGTTTTCCATTGAACTAATGTGAGTGTTCGCAAGTCTTTAAAGGTATGACTCATAAATAGATGCTCATCATGTAAGGAATTGTCGTCATGACAATGGTAGAGGCGTTTGATATAGTCTCGTAACGCAATGGTATTCCATGCCTCTTCGTGAATAGGCGTATTTGGTGCTAACTCGTGAATCATACGTTTTGTAATGCTTGTTTGTTGGATGTCTTCGGTATGACTTAAGAAGATAGCATCACTGTTTGTGATTTGATCTTTAAAGAAGAGACCAAAGTTTTTAATAAACATAGGTGCTTGCATGGCATCTACAGTGGTTACCGATGCATGAACATAGGCGGATTTCGCAATCTCTTCATCCTCACATGTATGGATGATTTCGCTCAATTTGCTGACCCCAGATGGTTCTATATAGATAATATCTACATCGTAATTTTGCAGAATATCGAGTAGTGCTTGCTGGAAATTTCCTTGTAAGCTACAGCAAATACAGCCAGATGTAACTTCGCGAATGGTAGCCCCTGTTTTTGCAAGATTGGCTGCATCGAGGCTGGTTTCGCCAAAATCATTTTCTATAATTAAAATTTTATCTGTAGGTTTATGTTCTTTTAGTATGTGTTGTAAGAATGTTGTTTTTCCAGACCCTAGAAATCCGGATATGATAACAATAGGAATCATACGTACCTCCTGAGTAATGTAAACACAGTATACACCTATAGGATAACACAGAAAATACACCCTAGGGTATATGCATAGTTATGAAAGTCCTATTTTTCTTAAAATTCTCATTAAATATATTGGTTATATACCTTATATGAGTATAGTGGCAGATGTATTTAATATTCATAATTAATTGTGAAAAGTATAGAAAATCTCGATTTAGATATATATGAGAAGATACTCCTTTGTGTATAAATATTAATTTAATGTTTTTTCTGAAAATAAAAAATCCCTCCTATAGAAGACTCAGTCGAGGGAGAGTTGACTGAACTCCTTATAGGAGGGTGAGAAGAGAATTCGTAATATAAATCTCTAATTAGATTACCTTTAGTATATCAAATTATACATAAAGTATATAGTCACTATTTACCTTATGTTTATTGTAATTTAGCTAATAAAGCTTTTAGATATACATATACATTTTCAACAGATGGTAAATGAACGCGTTCCATTGGTGTATGTGGGCTTACGATAGTAGGACCAAAGCTGATCATTTGTGTATTTGGTAGTACACCTTTTAACAAGCCACATTCGAGACCGGCATGGATGGCGTTGACATTAGCTGGTGTATCAAACATTTCGTTATGTAAGGAAATAGCTTGCTCTTCAAGTTTGGAGCCTTTGTCATATTCCCATGCTGGATAGCCACCAGTGCGTTCTGCGGATACGCCAAGAGTTTTCGCAAGAAGAAGCATTTTCTTTGCCAAGAATTCAAGGCTGTTACTGTTAGAACTACGGATGGAAATGAGAACCTCAATAGTGTGTTCATTTTCGCGTACGATTGCGATATTGTCAGAAGTTTCTACAAGGTTTGGGATAGATTTGCTTACAGAATGAACACCATCTTGTGCAAGATAGATGTAAGTAATAAGGGCTTCTGTAGTGTCATCTGCATATACTACATCAGGAGTAGCAATATCTTCTACAACGAATTTAAGACCTGGATCTTGGATACCATATTCATGGAGATATTGTTTTTCTTGGTATTCAATTAAAGTTTTGATGGCTTCTACATCTTCAGAGCGTACAGATAATACGGCAACTGCTTTAGAAGGGATGGCATTGTGTTTTACACCACCTTCAAAAGATGCTAAGCATACAGGATATTGTTGTTGAATATCATAGAGTACACGTGTTAGTACTTGGTTAGCATTAGCACGTTGTTCGCAGATTTCGATACCAGAGTGACCGCCTTTAAGGCCTGTTACGGTAAGGGATAAGCCTGCATCATAACCAGGTTGGTTATTTTCACGCAATAAAGGAATGTTTACATGAACGTGGCAACCACCAGCACAGCTAACAGTAAAATCGTGTTCTACTTCTGTATCGAGGTTTAATAAGTAATCACCACTTACTTGGCCTTCTTTAATAGCGAAAGCACCATCCATACCAGTTTCTTCATTCGTAGTGAACAATAGTTGCATAGGGCCATGTTGTTGGCTATCATCTTCAAGGATAGCAAGCATCATCGCACCACCCATGCCGTTATCCGCACCTAATGTAGTGTGGTCTGCATGCATCCATTCGCCTTCGATGATATTGGCGATTGGGTCTTTAGTGAAGTCGTGATTAGAGTCGTGATCACGAACACACACCATGTCGATATGACCTTGTAAGATGATAGAAGGACGATTTTCATAACCTGGGGATGCAGGTTTTTTGATGACTACATTATATTGGTCGTCTTGATGAACTTCTAAACCTAAATTTTTAGCAAAATTTACGATATAATCGCTAATGCCTTTTTCGTTACCAGATTCACGAGGAATTTGGCTCATTTCTTTAAATATTTCTAATACGCGTTTTGCTTGAACGATTGATTCCATAATGGTTCCTTTCATTCTGATGTAATAATAGATATATATGTTGGTTGATTATACTGAATACGTAGTAATTTTATTAGTATAGAAATTTAATGCCAATAATTGTATTTATTTCAGTGATAACTTTCACCGACATATATATGGAATATATAAATAATTAGTATATATATATAGTTATATCACAAGAATGATTATTAGGATAGTTAATGCAAGCATTAACACATGTAGAGACTAGCTATATAGGAATAATAATGTATAATGAGGTTATACGATTAACGATTTTACAAATCCATTAGATTTTAGAAGGTTGGTGAACCGATGCAACACGACAGTCGCAATATTAGTATGCTTATGGATTTTTATGAGATGACCATGGCACACGGCTATTTTACGCAACATGAAAACACGGATCGCGTCGCGTTTGATGTATTCTTTAGACGCAATCCAGACAAGGGTGGCTTTGCCATTTTTGGTGGTCTTGAACAAATCGTTGAGTACATTTTAAATTTACATTTTGATGAACGTGATATTGATTTTTTACGGGCCCAAGGTATTTTTAGTGAGGAATTTTTAGCATATCTAAAAGACTTCTCCTTTACTGGTGATGTATATGCATTCCCAGAGGGTTCCATTATTTATCCAAATGAACCGGTTATTACTATCGTAGCGCCTCTCATAGATGCACAAATCGTAGAAACTGCAGTGCTAACTATGATGAATCATCAGTCCCTTATTGCTACTAAGGCCAATCGTATCGTTCGCGCTGCGGATGGTCGCGTTGTAGCCGATTTTGGTGCCCGTCGAGCTCATAATGTGGATGCCGCTGTATACGGTGCAAGAGCAGCCTACATCGGTGGGGTGCAGTCTACGGCAACCGTTTTAGCGGGCCAACAATTTGGCATCCCTGTGAGCGGTACGATGGCTCATAGTTGGGTTATGTATCATGATTCTGAATATGAAGCGTTTAAAGCTTATGCTGAAGTCTATCCAGATGGTGCTGTATTCCTCGTTGATACCTACGATGTGTTAAACTCTGGCGTACCTAATGCAATCAAAGTTGCTAAAGATGTATTAGAACCTATGGGGAAACGTTTGAAAGGGATTCGTCTTGATTCTGGCGACCTTGCATACTTGGCTAAAAAAGCGCGCCGCATGCTTGATAAAGCAGGCTTAGAAGATTGTAAAATTATGGCTTCTAACAGCCTCGATGAATATACGATTACATCCTTGTTAATTCAAGGTGGTCCTATCGATATCTTCGGGGTAGGTGAAAGACTGATTACCTCTAAGAGCGACCCTGTATTTGGTGCAGTCTACAAGATTGCTGGGGTTGAAAAAAATGGTGTATGGGAGCCGCGTATCAAAATTTCCGAATCAGTTGAAAAAATCACGAACCCTGGCTTTAAAAAGGTATACCGCGTGTACAATGAGAAAGGTCGTGCCATTGCAGACTTATTAACATTGTTGGAAGAGGTACCAGATACAACCGAACCATATCGTTATATTGATCCAGAACAACCGTGGCGTGAATTGTACTTTGAAAACTGTACTTTCAAAGAAATGAAACAACTCATTATTAAGGATGGAAAATTACTAGTAGAATTACCAACTTTAGATGAGCTTCGTCAATATGTTAAAGACCAATTAGAAACTGAAATTTGGCTTGAAGAGCAACGTTTTGAAAATCCACATCGTCATTACCTTGATATGAGTCCAGGATACTATCAAATGAAAATGGATTTACTAAATCGTATTTTCCGAAAAAAATAGGAGGGCTTATGTTAGACAATCCACAAGCAACAAAAGAGGCTCTCATTCAATGGATTCGAGATTATTTTAATCAAAATGGACCTAGTTGCAGCGCTGTAGTAGGCATTTCAGGTGGCAAGGACTCCACAATCGTGGCTGCCCTTTGTAAAGAAGCCCTTGGAACAGAACGCGTAGTTGGTGTGCTCATGCCTAATGGTATTCAATCCGATATCGATGATGCTAAGGCTGTTGTCAATCACTTAGGTATTCCTCATATTATTGTGAACATAGGGGCTGCGTATACAGCCTTAACAAATGCCATCATTCAAGGCGAAGGGTATGAAGCTGTTACCGGTAGAGCTGATATATCTAAGGATGCGGCTATCAATACACCGCCACGACTTCGTATGGCAACTCTATATGCTGTTGGTCAAAACTTGCCAAATGGGGCACGTGTGGCCAATACATGTAACGGCTCTGAAGATTATGTAGGGTACTCTACAAAATACGGCGATAGTGCAGGGGATTTTAGTCCTCTCGCCAATCTTGTTGTAGAAGAGGTACGTCAAATTGGTCGACTCCTAGATATCCCTAAATATCTTGTAGATAAGACACCTAGTGATGGTCTCAGTGGTCAATCTGATGAAGATAAATTAGGTTTTACCTATGCAGTTCTAGATCGCTATATTCGAACTGGTGAAATCGATGATTTAGAAACAAAAGAACGGATTGATCATTTGAACCGTATTAATAAGCATAAACTAGAATTGATGCCTTCTTTTCAGCCCCAACGTTAATTAACAAATGATTCACTATTTTATGTATTTTATGATGGAGGAAATATGGAGACAAAAATAGCTTTGATTGGTACGGGTGGTACGATTGCTGGACAAGGCGCATCCGATACAGATTTGACTGGCTATACTGCAGGTGTGTTGGGTCTCAATGAGATTCTAGATTCTGTACCTGGCACAGAACCATATGGTCCATATACATATACTCAGTTTAGTAATATTGAAAGTTCCGATATTACGGTGCAGCATTGGTTGGATTTATTCAAGTTAGTACAAAAATTAGTTGATCAAGAGGATATAGGCGGTGTTGTTATCACTCATGGTACAGATAGTATGGAAGAAACAGCCTATTTCCTTAATCTTACTGTGCATACAGATAAACCTATCGTTATCACTGGCTCTATGCGACCTGCTGGGGCAATCAGTGCAGATGGTCCGATTAATCTATTACAAGCGATTCAAGTGGCGAGAACGCCAGAGTCTTTAGGTAAAGGTGTACTTGTTGTTCTAAATGGCTATGTTGATGGAGCACGCGATGTTTCTAAGCGGAATACAACGAATGTAGCAACCTTCGATAGTCCATTAGTAGGTCATTTAGGTATTGTACAAGATGGTGTGGCGCATTACTATAAAGCATCTACTCGTCGTCATACGAAAGAATCTGTCTTTGATGTACATGATGTAAAAGAATTGCCGCGCGTAGTCATTTTGACTTGCTATGGTGGCATGGATGATATGGTGCCCATGAGTGTAGTTGCTACTAACCCTGATGGGCTTATCTTGACGGGGTTAGGGCATGGAACAATTCCTCAAAATGTACGTCAAATTACACAAAATACAGTATTCCCAACTGTACGTGCCTCTCGTACAGGTAGTGGCATGGTATCTGCCGTACCACAAGATGCACTAGCAGGCTATCTTGTAAGTGATACATTGAGTCCACAAAAAGCTCGTATTTTATTGATGCTTGGCCTTACTAAAACTAAAAGTCTTAAAAAGTTACAACAGTTCTTTTATGAATATTAATTAGGAAAATAAAAAAGATTTGAGAAAAACTCTCAAATCTTAATTTGATATTCATTTTCAAATATTATACTGAGTGTAACAGTTTTATATACAATGAACCGCACATCCCGATCGCCTAGGATGTGCGGTTTTTTATTCCGCCTAGGATACGTATTTTTTTATTCGGCGCCAATAGCATTTTCTAAGGCCCGTTGTATACCTATATAAACAGCCTTAGCTAATGTATCCCCGAATAGGGAGAAGGAGCCTGCATCTGTTAACACATCACCATTGGTATCGATAGTGAGAACTACACCATCTGTAGAGGTACCGGTGGCAGAAGTCTTGCGCTCTTTTGTTATTGCATCAGGAATATCTTCGTTGATAAATGGATAGAGTCGTGCGCTTTCAACACCCCAATCTTGAAGGGCTGCTGTTTTAGCCTCCGTAATTGTCATGATGGCTTTCACCATGGCACTATCTGTTAAGGCTTTGTTGGTAAAGACAAGAATGTTAATGGTACCAGGTACTACAAAACCGCCATCTCGCTCTTCGTAGCAATAGCCTGTGCCTGCACGATGGGCTGTTTTTTCATAGCCTGCAGTAACGATGGTTTCCACAATTGTATCGTGCTCTTCAACCTTAGCGTACGCGTGAAGGTTCATTGTAGCAGATGTGAGTAGTGCTGTACTAAAATGAACGGGCGTATCGATATGCTCAAACTCTTGTGCTAAATAATTCGCTACAGAGCCGCCAGGCAAATCTTTTTCTGTTTCAATTTGATAGGTTAATTGTTGGTTTCGTACGGCCAAAGTATGGTGATATCCGCCATTGAGTTGACCACTAGATAAGGAATAGTGGATGTCATCAAAGTGTACTGTAACGGAATTTGACTCTTTCGTTACATGGCCTCCGGTAGCAAGCTCTTGCGGTGCTTCATATGGATTATTAAACATATAAGTCTCCCTAGATTTAGATTGTTATATATGTCATATAACGATATAATAACTTTACTATCATTTTATAAATGCATATGTAAAATTATAGCATATATGTATACTGTTACTATATCTTAACAGTACTTATAGCGTATAAAGCTTTGTTTTATAAAGTTTACCATGGAGGTTTACTATGGGGAATGTTTTAAGTACATTGTCTGAGCTGCTCTTTAAAGATGCTAATGTTCTTGTTCAGCTGAGAGATTGGTTTTTCTCACAAGCGGGCAATATATTATTAGCACTCATTATATTTTGGGTGGGCCGTTATGCCATTAAATGGGTGAAAGCTTTTGCGGTTCGCATTATGACCAGGGCTTCTTATGATACTGCGGCTATGAGCTTTATTACGCAGATCATCAATTATTCGTTGCTTGTGGGGCTAATTTTGATCTGCTTAAATCAAATTGGTGTGCCTACAACATCCTTTGTAGCTGCTTTTGGTGCCTTTGGTTTAGGTATTGGCTTAGCCTTGCAGAACAACCTTTCCAACTTGGCATCTGGCTTACTAATTCTTATATTTAAGCCTTTTAGAGCTGGCCATGTTATTCAAGTTGGAGATGTAGTAGGTAGCGTTAAGTCCATTCAATTTATGTATACTGTTATCACTACGAAAGACCAAAAAAATGTGTACATGCCAAATTCCCTTCTTACATCTCAAGCGGTAACTAATATTGCATATACAACTGAGCGTGTGATTCCATTTATGTTTGATATTGGGTATAACAATGATCATCACGAAGCAATCAAAATCTTAAAGAATATTTTTGCTAATGACAAGCGCGTTCTCAATCCTAAAACTATGGAAATTGGTATTGCAGAGTTTGGCGATAACTCTGTGCGCATTGCTGCCTATGCTCGTGTTAAGTCAAAGGATTTCTTAGACGTTCAATATGGTATTATGTCTGATGTAAAAGATGCATTCGATAAATATGGTATTGATATTCCATATCCTCAACGTGTTGTATATCTTCAAAATGTAGATAATTCTACGGGTGAAATTAAGGGGACTAAGAAAAAGGCAACTGCAACGAATGTTGAAATTGATGATAGCCCTGAAAGTTAATATGTAATGTAGAAAGTGAGATAAATGATATCTTTAACAACTAATGTAAATATGGTTTTGAAACGACTTATTTTGATGATAGCCTTTATAGGTGCTGTTATTCTCGGTGCTACTGTTTCTCATGCAGCGTATATTGCACCACCATCTACGGTAGGTGAGGCTGTCGTTCTCATTGATGCGGATACTAAAGAAATCTTATTTGCAAAGAATCCAGATAAGTGGATGCATCCTGCGAGCACTACGAAAATGGTTACATTGTTAACCGCTTTAGAGCTCAAAGGCACACAACTTGATGAGCTCGCAACTATCAGTAGCTATGCAACGAGTATGGAGGAGTCCAATCTTGGGGTTCGCGTTGGTGATCAAATCACCTTGGAAGGTGTTCTTGAAGGTATGATGGTTGCCAGTGGCAATGATGCGGCTGTTGTAGTAGCAGAAAATGTAAGTGGTTCTGTAGAGAACTTTGCGAAGGATATGAATCGCATTGCTGCAAAAGCGGGCGCTAAGAACAGTGTGTTCTTAAATCCTCATGGTTTAACACAAATGGGCCATCATTCTACGGCTCGTGACTTGGCGATGATTGCAGCATACGGTATGAAATACCAAATGTTTCGTGATAAGGTAGCAAATGATTATTATAAGGTGCCTTATCAAAACCGTACGCCAGAAACAATTCGTACTACAAACCATTTCATTCGCAATAAATATCCTGGTGCAAATGGTTTGAAAACAGGCTTTACGAATGCGGCAGGGGAATGTTTGATTGCATCGGCTACGCGTAATGGTCATACTATGATTGTAGTAATGCTTAACGATGATAACCGTTGGGATGAAGCGGTGCAGTTCCTTGATTATGGCTTTAAACTTCGCGGTGTAATCTAATTGAGCATGACGAGCATGATTAGAGAGTATCTTGAGTAAACCTAATATAATTTAAGTTTCATAGTTAAATAAATAGTATTAAAATAGGTCCTGCCATGCAGGACCTATTATGTAATGGGGGATATATGAGTTCATTTTTTGCATTTTTAAAACGCATGCGCTTTATCAATCGATGGAGTCTCATGCGCAATACAGAAATAGAAAATATTCAAGAACATAGCTTAGAAGTAGCCATGGTAGCACATAACTTAGCAGCTCTAAAGAATGAATACTTTGGTGGCAATGTAGATATTAATAAAGTGGCTGTCATTGCTATGTATCATGAAGTAAGTGAAATCTTTACGGGCGACATGCCAACACCGATTAAATATTTTGATCCAAAACTTCGTGAACTCTATGGCGAAGTTGAAACGTTAGCACAAGAGAAAATGTTGTCTACCTTGCCAGAACGATTACAAGCTGTCTATAAACCTTTTATTGTAGATGCCGAGGAGAGCCCTGAATGGCCCATCGTTAAAGCGGCAGATACCATTTCAGCGTATATGAAATGCGTGAACGAACTCAAAGCAGGAAACGATGAGTTTAAAGAAGCACATGACTCTATTTTAGCTAAACTGAAAGCACTCAATATGCCAGAGGTAGATATGTTCCTTGAAACCTATATGCCTGCCCTTGGTAAGAGCTTGGATGAACTAAACTATTACGAAATCAAATAATAATTAAAAAAGAGACGACTGATAGTCGTCTCTTTTATTCTATAAAAATAGCCATAACATCTTAATAGACGTCACAGCCATTTTACATCTCAAATAAAGTTTTAGAGATGAGCTGGACGTTCCTAGGCATCTAGCTATCTCTGTTATTTTATTATAAGTTTTTGTTTAACAGATGTCAAAGCTTGTAAAAGTATTATAAAGTATAAAAATTATAATATCTATTTTTCTTCAATAATATTTTGGTTTCTCATTAATATTTTTTTCCCGCGCCACGAGAATGCCCGATTGCCATACTTAGCTTTGAATTCTTTGTTTGTTAGGGTCTCTAGTTCGTTAATATCTATGTACGGTTCTACGTGTTGGAATTCAGGGATGGGCGTTGTTGGGATATTTTGATTATGGGGACAGACCTCTTGGCATACATCGCAGCCAAATACGAGTGGCGTTTTTCCTATGATGGTTTCTTCCTCGTTTGTAAGATCTCCCTTTTTCTGTGTTAGGTAGCTTTTACAAGTATCATATTTAAATTCGTCGTGCCCTAAACATTGCCCTAAGCAGGACGTAATACACCGATTGCACCCCATACAGGATTGATCGAGCGGTGTATTTGGCTCAAATTCTAAGGTAGTTAAAATTGTTCCTATCGTAACATAGGATCCCCATTTAGGACTGATGAAACAATTGTTTTTGCCGTAGAAACCAAGGCCTGCTAAGTAGGCCATGTAACGATCCGCGAGGGGAGAGGTGTCACAATGTATAGAAAACTGGGCTGAAGTATTCATTTTTTGTAATTTTTCAGTAAGTTTTTCTAAATATTCATTAATGACCAGGTGATAATCCGTAGCCCATGTATAACGGGATAGATTCGATGGACCACTATGCTCTACGTAGTATGGAAAGAGGCATACAATAGCGCTTTTAGGCGTAAACTCTGTTGTTCCTAGCAATCGCTCCTCTACGTCGGCTGCTGTAAATGGACAGGGGTTGCTCTCATACAAAATAGTCTTTGCATTTTCAGGTAGGGGCCAAGGGGCAATACCAAATTCATAAATATGTAATTCTTTGCAAAATTCTTGTAAATTTATATCTTTCATCGTAGATTTAGTAGCGAATAATTGGTAAAATAAAAGTATAAGAAACGTGAGGAATTCTATAGATTCCTGCTAGGTTTGTAGTTCGGTGATATCTGTATTTTTATGGTTATCATCCAGTACTGTTAGTATTAGTATACCATTGAGAGGACAGATTATGTTAGCATTTATGAAAGTATTACAACCGAAGACGGTGGAAGAGGCTTATGAATTAGCCACAAAAAACAAAACTGCCCCAATGCTAGCTGGCGGCTGCTGGTTGCGTTTAGGTCGACGCACATGGCCTGCAGTGATTGACATGGCTAGTCTTGACTTGCGTTATGTTCGCGAAGAGGATAACGAATTTGCCATTGGTGCTATGGCAACGCAAGGCGATGTGGAACGCTTTGAGCCATTACAACAATTCTGCGGTGGTGCTGTTGTTAAAGGTGTTAAGGAAATTCTTGGCATTCAATTCCGCAACACAGCTACTATGGGTGGATCTGTAGCAAGTAAATTCGGCTTTTCTGATATAATTCCAGCTCTATTGGCAGTACATGCAGACATCGTTACTTTTAAAGGTGGCCGCATGTCCATGCAAGACTATATGACATACAGAGAACGTGATATCCTCGTGGAAATTCGCATTCCTAAAGTAGAGGTACCTGTAGCTGTTGAAGCTCTTCGTATCTCTCGTGGCGATTTCCCAGTGTTGACAGGTGCTATTCGCCGTGATGATAAAGGCGTTGAATTGTACATTGGTACAAGACCTGGCGTGCCTCAATTAGCAGAAAAAGCAAGTGCTTTGCTTTCAGAAAAAGGATTGGCTGCAGCAAAAGAAGCAGGTCAATTAGCATCTGAAGAATTAGTTTACCAATCTAACTCTCATGCGTCTAAAGAATACCGCATGGAAATGGTAAAAGCAATGGTTCAACGCTTGGCTAAGGAGGTGGCACAATAATGGAATTAGTACTTAATATTAATAATAAAAATGTAACTGTTAATGTGCCAACTGATGAAATGTTGTTGGATACATTGCGTAATCTTGGTTACTACAGCGTACGTTGTGGCTGTGACACAACAAACTGTGGTCTTTGCACTGTATGGGTGGATGACGAAATTATCTTGTCTTGTGCGTATCCTACATTCCGTGCACCAGGTCACAAAATTACTACATTAGAAGGCTTACAAGAAGAGGCTGAATTATTGGCGGATTGTATTGCTAGCGAAGGTGCTGACCAATGTGGTTTCTGCACAACTGGCATGATGATGAGTGCTATCAATTTGAAACGTAAAAATCCAAAGGCTAGTGATGATGAAATCCGCGAGTATCTCATCGGTAACTTGTGCCGTTGTACTGGCTATGAATCACAACTTCGAGGGGTTCGTAAATTCTTAGAAGGAGGCCTGAAATAATGAATAAGCACATCGGTAAGTCCTATGACAAAGTTGACTATAAAGGTATCTTGTCTGGTAAACCATCTTATACAGGTGATTTTGTTCCCAAAGATGCGCTCGTTATTAAGGTACTTCGTAGCCCTCATGCACAGGCGCGTATTAAATCTATCGATACATCTAAAGCTAAATTGATTCCAGGCGTTGAAGCAATCTTCACACATGAAGATGTGCCGAATACTCGCTTTACATTGGCAGGTCAAACATATCCAGAGCCATCTGCCTATGATGCTCTCATCTTGGATCCTGTAGTTCGTTATGTAGGCGATGAAGTGGCTCTTGTTGTTGCAAAAGATGAAGCTACAGCACTTAAAGCGATGCCTCTCATCAAGGTTGAATACGAAGTGCAAAAACCTGTACTCGATATGCATACGGCTATCGACCATGAAACAGTAGTTCACCCTGAAGATGATATTCACAATAATATCCCTGTAGGTCAAGATTATAAACGCAATATTTGTGTATCTTATCATAAACGAGTTGGCGATCTTGAAGCTGAACTTGCAAAATGTGATTATGTAGTAGAAGGTACTTACTTTGACCAAGCGACACGCCAAACAGCGATGGAACCGTTCCAAAGCTTTGGTTATATAGATGCATTAGGCCGCGTAGTTATCGTATCGTCCACGCAAATCGTATTCCATGTACGCCGTCATATTGCGCGTGCACTTGGTATTCCCGCAACGAAGGTTCGTGTAATCAAACCTCGTATCGGCGGTGGTTTTGGCTCTAAACAAACGGCTTGTACAGAAATTATGACAGCCTTCGTAGCATGGACATTGAAGAAACCTTGCTATCTCTTATACGATCGTACAGAAGCGCAAACTTGCTCTACTACACGTCATGCTCGTGAATGGAAAATCCGCGTAGGTGCTACAAAAGATGGTATTATCAAGGTCATTGATATGGATTCCATTACTGACGCTGGTGCTCATGCAACTCACTGTTTCACTACAACTACAGCTGGTGAGCATAAGTCTATTCCTTTATACAATAAAGCGACAGCAATTCACTATGGTACAGAAGGCGTATACATGAACCATACACCAGGCGGTGCATTCCGTGGTTATGGTGCTACTGAAGCGTTGTGGCCTTTAGAGTGTGCAGTTAATAACTTGGCGGACAAAATGGGTGTAGACCCTGCTGAATTGCGTCAAAAAAACTTGATTGCTCAAGGTGAACAAAGCTTGGTATACGCTCCAGATGAATATCTTGATTCTGGTTTGTTCCAAGACACTGTAAATCGCGTAAAAGAAATGGCACGTTGGGATGAACGTCCTCATTCTTGGGATATCGATGAACGCTACCGTGGCGGCCTCGGTATGGCGTTGGCATTGCAAGGCTCTGGCGTTGCTAATATTGACGTAGCATCTGTAGAAATTCGCCTTGGTGATGATGGTAACTATACATTGTACACTGGCTCCTCCGATATGGGCATGGGTTCTAATACTGTATTGACCCAAATGGCTTGCGAAGTAATTGGTTGTCCGATGGAATACATGACTGTTGTCGAATCCGATACAGACATCGTACCATTTGACCCAGGTTCCTATGCGTCTAGTACAACATACGTAACTGGTACGGCTGCTAAGATGGCTGCTGAAGAATTACGCACTAAGATTATCGCTAAGTTTGCTCAATTCTTCAATACAGATGTAGAAAACATCGACTTTGATGGCGTTGTAGCTACTACAAAAGATGGTTCCCAAACAATGGATATCCATCAATTGGCTCCAAAATTATTGGTAGGCGTTAATGCTGAACAATTGTCTGGTTTTGCTACATGGGGCAGTCATACATCCCCACCTCCATTCATGGCAACTATTGCAGAGGTGAAAGTAGATAAACAAACTGGTAAGGTTATTCCTCTTCATACATATTCTTGTATCGATTGCGGTACTGTTATTAACCCTAAATTGGCTCGCGTTCAAGTTGAAGGTGGCGTGGTACAAGCTATCGGTATGGCACTATATGAAGATGTGCGTTATTCCAGCAATGGTCGTTTAGAGACTAATAATCTTATGACTTATAAAATTCCAACCCGTCAAGATATCGGTGAGTTACATGTAGACTTTGTAGAATCTTACGAACCGACAGGCGGATTTGGCGCTAAATCTATTGGTGAAGTTGTTATTAATACGGCTAGTCCAGCTATTCAACATGCTATTAAAAATGCAGTTGGTGCGGACGTTCGTACATTACCTATGACACCTGAGAAGGTATTTATGGCTATGGACGAGAAATATAAAGTATAGAGGTTTCTATTTACTTTTCCTTTATAAGGAGGCCTGGTTTTATGACATCACAAACATCCTATTGGAATCGATTGATTCAGCCGGGAATCGTGGCCCTTGTTGGGGCTGGCGGTAAAACGACTGTGCTTTCAAAATTAGTAGAATATGGACGGCTGAAAGGTCAGCCCATCGTAGTTACGACTACGACTCGACTCTATGAATCTCAAGTAGCTCATTATGAACCGATTTATACTCGAAATATTAATGAAGCAGATGAATATTGTAGTGATCGTGTGTTGCGTGGATATTGTGGTGCGTGGTTCTCTGGAATTACAGGAACAAAAGTAGACTCCTTAGATTGTGATCTTATCGATGGTTTAGCAAAGTTACATCCGAACTGGCAAATTGTAGTAGAAGCCGATGGGGCAAAGGAAAAATGGCTTAAGGCGCCTAAGACGACCGAGCCAGTTATCCCATCTCTTACAAGGACCACCATTGGTCTAGTGAATTTGCAAATGTTAGGGGCCCCACTAGATGATGAACATGTGCATAATATCGAGCTCGTTCAAGATATCGTGAAACGCGATATGGGTGCCATTGTAACACCGCGCATGTTGGCCGATCTTGTGCTTCATAAACAAGGCTTATTCCAATACAGTAAAGGTAAAAAAATACTCTTCTGTACTGGATATGAAACGGTACAACATCGCATCATTGATGATTTTATTGATCACATTGTAGATAGCGACATTTCCGCTATCATCTTAGCTGATGGATATAAAGCAAGTTGCGAAATCCGTCGCATTATTCAATGTCGGTAGGTACTCATGACTTATGTGAAAGCAAAATCTAATAGCGCTTTCAGTCCCATGAGAGACCCCATAGACCGTCGCCCTTTGCATATTGGTATCGTCCTCCTCGTAGGGGGACAATCCAAGCGCATGGGGTGTAATAAGCAGCTTTTACCCTGGCGTGGTAAAACTGTTTTAGATGCGGTCTGTGGGGCTCTTCATTGTGGATGGGAAGATTATGTAAAACCTACTGAATTCTGTAAACTACCTTTTGTAGCGGTTACTGGTGACGATCATGAAAAATTGGAACCTATTGTTACAAGCTATGGGTTCAAAGTAGTTCGGAATGAACATCCTGAGCGTGGACAGGGTCTGTCCATAGCGATAGGAGTATGTTATTTGGTAGAAAAATCACCGATACCGCTAGATGGCATTCTTTGTTCTGTAGGGGATCAACCACTATTGACGAGGGATGTTGTACATCAGGTTATTAGTGCATTTAGTGATAACTTTCATTCGAAAACTATCGTCGTCCCGCATTATGGGGCGAATTATCAGTCGGGAAATCCGGTTCTCTTTGGTTCGCATTGGTTTGAACCTTTACAACATATCCAAGGGGACCAAGGGGGCAAGACCATCATTCGTGGTGATGGTAAAGACCATGTTATCAAACTATGGATTCGTGACGATATTGGATATGATATCGATACACCCGATGATTTTGAGCGTTTAAAAGAACGTGAAAGTGAGGCATTATGAAACCATTAGTGCTTATGCGTGGAGGCGGAGATATCGCTTCTGGCGCTGTATATAGATTGAAACGTGCAGGCTATCCGGTAGTGATTAACGAAATCGCTATTCCTACCATGATTCGCCGTGAAGTATGTTACGGTAATGCCGTGCATCGTGGAGAAATGATTTTGGAACGCTTTGTAGCTCGTCATGTAACCCTTAGCGAAGCAAAGGATACATTGGCACAAGGTGTTATTCCTGTAGTAACTAGCTCCTATGAAGAGTTATTAGATACATTAAAACCAGCCATTGTTGTAGATGCCATCTTAAGCAAGAAGAATCTTGGTACTAAACGTGATGATGCAGAGCTCGTTATTGGTGTAGGGCCTGGATTTACTGCAGGGGATGACGTGGATGTGGTTATTGAAACTATGCGCGGCCATTATTTAGGTCGCTGTATCTACGATGGTCCAGCGCAACCTAATACGGGCATTCCCGGTAATGTCGGTGGTTATACTCATGAGCGTGTTATTCACTCACCAAAGGCTGGTCTGTTTACAGCAAAGCGCCATATAGGTGATTCTGTACAAGCTAATGAAGTCATTGGCTATGTAGATGAAGAGCCGGTACGCACTAAAATTACAGGTATTCTTAGAGGTATTCTTAAGAGCGGGCTCATCGTATCGGACCATTTTAAATTGGCCGATGTAGATGCTCGTTGTGAAGAATCTCATTGTTATAGTATTTCAGATAAATCCCTAGCCGTTGGTGGCGGCGTTTTAGAAGCCGTTACTGCATGGGATTATGAAAGGAATCAAGATGGAAACGATCTATGATGTGATGAAAGACCGTCTTCAGCTTACAGAAACTACATTGATGGTTACTGTATTATCTGGTCCTCGTCAAGGGGATAAAGCAATCTATGCTGAAGATGGTAGTGTTTTGTATGGCACACCAATTGAAGGCTTTATGGTAGATAAAGCAAAGCTTAATTCTTTGTGCATGGTAGGCGAAGTTGAATGTTTCGTACAACCTGTAGAAAATGATCCGTCTGTTCTTGTATTAGGCGCTGGTCATGTGAGCCGTGCTATTACAGATTTATTACTATTCATTGGGTGTCGTGTTACTGTTGTAGATGACCGTCCAGAATATGTAGTTCCTGAATTCTTTGACGAGCGCGTAACTCGTAAATGCTTGCCCTTAGAAAACTTTAAAAATGATCTACCTCTTGATGAATATAATGGTTTTATCATTGTTACACGTGCTCATGAGTATGACAATGTATGTTTAGAACAATTGCGCGACTACTTGCCAACCTATATGGGTGTTATGGGCAGTCAAAAGCGTATTCATTATGCATTTGAAGTATTGCGTGAACAAGGTTGGACGCAAGAAGAGTTAGATATGGTATATGCACCAATTGGTCTAGACTTAGGTGCACAAACTCCTGAGGAGATTGCATTATCTATCGTTAGCGAATATTTGGCAGTGGTGCGTGGTAAAAAAGGCGGCTCATTGCGGAAAGGTAGAGTGAGCCATGAATCGTGAGTTTATTGAATATTTAAGTGCTCGTAAAAATGAAACACTAGCTGTAGCTACAATTTTATTTACCCGTGGTTCTACACCACGTAAGGCTGGCACATCTATGGTAGTATTCCCGGATGGATCTATCTTTGGTACCATCGGTGGTGGTCGCGCTGAAAATGAAATTCGCCTAAGTGCTGTTGATTCTTTGAATAAAAAAGAAGCACATCGTCGTATCGAAGTCCTTTTAGATGATGATGTAGCTGTCAAAGAAGGTATGGTGTGTGGCGGACAGATGGATGTGTGGATTGAAACACAAAATATTTAAGTCTATAACTATAGAAAAATCATATCTTATAATTGTTTATAAATTTACAGTGCTTCTAAAATGAGTTAAAATATAAGGTACAGCCAAGTAGTTGGTTGTACCTTATTTTTTTGTATAAGGAGCTATTTTTATGCATATTGACGCACTTATACATACCTTTAGGCTTCTTGATATCGCTGATATCTTAATCGTTGCTGTAGGTATTTATTACTTATATAAATTGCTTAAAGATACACGGGCCGTTTCTCTTTTGAAAGGTCTCGTTATGTTGGCAATTCTAAACTTATTGAGTCATTTGCTAAATCTATATGTTATCAATTGGATTTTGCAACAAAGTATGACTGTTCTTCTCTTCGCATTGCCTGTAGTATTCCAACCGGAATTGCGCCGTGCTTTAGAACAATTGGGCCGTGGCCGAATTTTTAGCAAGGCACAGAATGTTAACGAAGAGGAAATGGACATGGCCATCAATGAAGTGATGGCGGCAGCTCGCGTTATGTCTCGTGAGCATACAGGGGCTCTTATTGTTTTTGAACGTGAAGTGGGCCTTAATGACTTTGTAGACACAGGCATTTTGATTGATGCTGTGTTAAGCCGTGAATTAATTAAAAATATTTTCGTTCCTAGTACGCCACTTCATGATGGGGCGCTAATCATCCGCGATGGCCGTATTCGTGCAGCTGGTTGTTTGTTGCCACTAACTGAAGACCGTACATTGAGTACTGAACTTGGTACGCGTCACCGTGCAGCCATCGGTTTATCTGAACAAACAGATGCTGTCGTTGTTGTTGTCAGTGAGGAAACGGGGACAATTTCGTATACCTATGGCGGTCATATTTATCGTCATTTACCGGAAGATCAAATTAAAGAAGCGTTGCGTACATTTATGGAACGCCCTCGTCAAACCATTACTGGTATGTGGAAATGGGGGGCAAAAAAATGATGATACATTTGAAACGCAATTGGCCTGCTAAGCTATTATCTTTGTTAGCGGCCATCGTCATGTGGTTCTTTATCATGCGAGATCAGAACCCTGTGATGGAGGTAACCTATACTGTACCTGTTCAAGTTCAAAATCTTGACTCTCATTATATTATAGAAGATGCACCTGATGTAGCACGTATTGTGCTTTCAGGTCCTCGCGATACGATTATGTCTATAAAAGCAGATAATCTTCGCGCTTACATTGATGCATCGGGTGTGAAACCAGGTCAAAATAATGTGACAATCGGATTTACACCGCCAGCGGGGATGAGCCTTGTTGAGGTTAAGCCTGATACTATAACAATTAATGTAGACGAATATGCGGAACGAAAAATACCAGTTGAAATTCTTCCAATTGGTAAGTTCTCCGACGATGTTGCTCTCAAGTCAGTAACTATTGTACCGAAAGAGGTAACTGTATCTGGTCGTAAACAGCTTGTTAACGCCGTTAATAAGGTTGTTATGAAGGTTAATATCGCTGGTCAAACCAAGAACTTTAGTGCTGTTAGTAACTTAGAGGCTTGGGATGCAGCTGGCAATGTGCTAGATGTACATATTAATCCAAACCAAGGTCAAGCCCAATATGAATTAAACTTATTGCGTAAGGATAAAGCAGTGCCTATTACAGTACCAACTGCAGGTTCTGTAGCAGATGGATATGAAGTAAAATCCATATCTGTTACACCGACTCAATTGACTGTGACTGGCCGCGAAGAAATAATCGATTCTGTTACAGAAATTCAAACAGAACCAATCGACCTCACTGGTGCAACCAAGGGCATTCAAGGTAATTACAACCTAGTATTACCAAGCGGTGTAAATAGTAATGTTACAACCGTACATGTTAAGGTAGATATTCAAAAGAAAACTACGTAGTTTAAAAAGACCCTAATAGAGTATAATGTATAACTCTATTAGGGTTTCTTTTATTATTCATATATTAGCTTTTATGGTAGTGTTGTATAATAAAGATGTATGACCATTTTCTAATAGGTCAGTGATAAAGAATTTAGGTCAAATAATATAGATGTAGTCTATTCTGAAAGGATAGCTTTAATAGGTAACATATGATTAGAATAATAAATCTCCGCGTGGCCGTGACGGTCAAGTCGGATATTAAAGAGATTGTAGAAAAGAAATATCCCCAGCTACGTGGCGCCATTGAAACAATTCACGTTGTGCGACGTGCTGTAGATGCTCGTAAAAAACCTAATATTGTATTTGTATATACTTTGTTTGTTGAGGTTCATAAAGAAGCTCAAATCATGAAAAAACTAGGTAAACAAAAGGATGTATCTGTGTTCACTCCAGAAGATCCGGAACCTATCGTATATGGTAATGTACCTTTAGCACATCGTCCTGTGGTGATGGGATTTGGTCCGGCAGGTATGCTTGCAGCCTTTTACCTAGCTCGTGAAGGGTACCGTCCAATCGTTCTTGAACGAGGCCAAGACGTCGACACTCGTAGCCAAGATGTAGAAACATTTTGGAAAGAGGGCGTATTTAAGCCTGAATCGAATGTACAATTTGGCGAAGGTGGTGCAGGTACCTTCTCAGATGGTAAATTGACAACTCGCGTTACTCATCCTAGGTTGCACGAAATCTCCAAATACTTTGTTGAATTTGGAGCACCTGAAGAAATCTTATATAAACATAAACCTCACGTAGGTACAGATAAGTTGCGTACCATGGTAAAAGCTATGCGTGAACGCATCATTGAGTGGGGCGGTGAAGTTCGCTTTGGCGCCAAAGTAACCGATTTGTTCATTGAAAATGATCGTATCGTTGGTGTTGAAGTTAATGGCAGCGAGCGAATCGATACGACGGTTGTGCTTTCTGGTGTCGGTCATAGTGCACGTGATACGTATGCAATGCTACATAAACGCAATGTAGAAATGACAGCAAAACCATTTGCTATTGGTGTTCGAATAGAGCATGATCAAGCTGTTATCGACGAGTCCCAATATGGTGTAGAACCTTCCAGTTTGGGCCTTGGTGCCGCAGAATACTCCCTTGTGTACCATGATAAAGAAACAGGCCGTACAGCGTATAGCTTCTGTATGTGCCCAGGTGGTCAAGTTGTGGCATCTGCCTCTGAAAATGGCGGTGTTGTTGTTAATGGCATGAGCCTATATGCTCGTGATAGTGGTGTTGCGAACAGTGCTATTGTAGTTAACGTAGGTCCAGAAGATTTTGGTAATCATCCTCTAGATGGGGTTGCTTTCCAACGTGAATGGGAGCGCAAGGCATATGAATTGGGTGGCTCTAACTTCCATGCGCCAGCTCAGACTGTAGGCCAATTTTTGGGGCTTTCACCAGCACCAAGCGTACAAGATAGCACATATAGCTATGAACCAGGCGTAGTAAATTGCGATTTACATGATTGCTTGCCACCATTCGTAACATCTGTATTGGAGCGGGCATTGCCATATTGGGGACGACGAATTCATGGATTTGATGATCCTGCAGTATGCATGACGGGCGTAGAAACGCGTACCTCAGCACCACTACGCATGGGGCGTAATGAAGAACGCGTTTCTCCAACTGTAGGTGGATTCTACCCTATGGGTGAAGGCGCTGGCTATGCAGGCGGTATTATGAGTGCAGCCCTTGATGGAGCCGAAACGGCTATCTTATGTATGGCAAAATATGCAAAACCTAACTAGTTGGTAGTAGAATATACTGTAAGGTAAACTACAGTATAGGTTCATATTGATACTGTAAAATAATATATCTGTATAGTATCTATATATGTAGTGTATATATTGTGATATAATACACAACAGTGAATATATGAGGACTTGTGACTTTCACAATCCCTAGAGGAGGATAATTATGGCTCGTTTATTTGGTACAGATGGTGTACGTGGTGTTGTTAATGAATTTTTAACACCTGAATTAGCCTATCATTTAGGCCGTGCTGCGGCTACATATTTTGGCAAGGAAAAAAATCATCCTACATTCTTGATCGGCCGCGATACGCGTATTTCTGGCTCCATGCTTGAAAGTGCGTTAGCAGCAGGCATCTGCTCTGTTGGTGGTAATGTTGTCATTGCCGGAGTTATCCCAACTCCAGCAGTAGCGTACCTCGTACATCAACAAGGTTTTGATGCGGGTGCTGTTATTTCTGCATCTCACAATCCATATCCAGATAATGGCATTAAATTCTTTGATGGCAATGGCTATAAATTGCCAGATGAAGTAGAAGATGAATTAGAAAAATATGTTCGTCAAAGTGCGGACAATGAATTGGCACGTCCTACTGGTGATGGCATCGGTACAATTGAGTACAATAGTAACTTGGCTCATTTCTATGCACACTTTGTTCGCCACACAATCGATACATCCCTCGAAGGTTTGACAATCGTTTATGATGGTGCGAACGGTGCTGCTTCTAGCGTAGGCCCTGAAATCTTGTCTGGCCTTGGCGCTAAAGTGATCAACATTAACGTTAATCCAGATGGCTTGAATATCAACCATCACTGTGGATCTACACATATTGAAGGCTTGCAAGTAGCTGTACAACAACATAATGCAGACCTTGGTATCGCTAACGATGGTGATGCTGACCGTTGCTTATTGGTTGACGAAAAAGGCCAAGTTCTCGATGGCGACCAAATTATGTTATTGTGTGCCCTTAAATTAAAAGAAGAAGGCAAGCTAAAAGGCGATACAGTAGTTGGTACTGTTATGAGTAATATTGGTTTCCATAAAGCAGCCGAAGAACTTGGTATGAAAACTGTGTCTACTGCAGTTGGTGACCGCTATGTATTGGAATATATGCGTGAACATGACCTCTCCGTTGGTGGCGAACAATCTGGTCACGTAATCTTCTTAGATCACAATACAACTGGTGACGGTATGTTAACAGCTGTGCAAGTAGCGGCCCTTATGAAAGAAAAAAATCAACCGCTTTCTGAACTTGCTAGCATCATGACGAAATACCCACAAGTATTAGTCAACGTTCGCGTTGCTACAAAAACAGGCTGGGAAGATAATGATCTTATTAAAGCTGCTATTGTAACAGCTGAAGGTGAACTTGGTGATGAAGGTCGCGTTCTAGTACGTGCATCTGGTACAGAACCACTTATCCGCGTAATGGCTGAAGGTCCAGACCAAGAAGCATTACAATCCCTATGCCAAGAAATCGCTGATATTATCGGTAGAGAACAAGGGTTGGCAGAATAAAAGTAGGGTGTGAGGCAGCAGAGGAGCTTGCGACGATGAAGCCCACACATCACTTTGTTCCGAGCGTAAGATTTTGCGAAGTAAAATCCACAGCGAGGAACCATCTCTACCAAGATTAAACTAATGGATTTTAATAATAGTGAATCCATTCTACAATTTCATATTAAAAGTATACCCACCTATATATGTCCCTTTGCTCCGTCCTACCTGAAGTCGCTGCAGGAACATATATAGGAGGCTTAGATATGAGTGATATATCAATTAGAATAATCTTAATGAATTATCTTTTTGCTTTGGGATATTTTAATCTAAGGGGGTAATATTATTAAAACAATAGGTTTAATTGGGGGAATGAGCTGGGAAAGCACGATTACATATTACCAGGTATTGAATGAAACTATTAAGCAAGTTTTGGGCGGCTTACATTCGGCAAAATGTATTTTATATAGCGTTGATTTTGAAGAAATAGAAAAGTGCCAGGCAAATGGTGATTGGGATAGAAGCGCTGAAATTTTATCCGATGCGGCTCAATCTCTTGAAAAGGCCGGCGCTGATTATATTGTTATATGCACGAATACAATGCATAAAGTGGCGGATGAAATAAAAAAGCATATACACATTCCCATTCTGCATATTGCAGAAATGACTGCGGTAGAGTTGGAAAAATCAGGTATCACAAAAGTCGGTCTACTTGGTACCAAGTACACAATGCAACAAGATTTTTATAAATGTATCTTGGAAAATCGGGGGATTCATGTTGTTATCCCTAACGAAGATCAAGTCGAACTTGTGAATGATATTATATACAATGAACTGTGTTTAGGTGTTATTTCTAATGAATCTAAACAACAATACTTAGATATTATTGGTGATTTGGTAAAATCTGGTGTACAAGGTGTTATTTTAGGCTGTACTGAAATTGGGCTGCTTGTTAAACAGGATGATACGGATATACCGTTATTTGATACTACATTGATACATGCAAAAAATGCGGCGTTGATTTCTATTGATAAAAAATAATATAGTCTTTAGTTTTAGTAAAATAACCCTCTATTAGATATTTTATTTATTTTTAGAATATCTAATAGAGGGTTGTTTATATGCAATTAGAACTAGTTAGAGACTAAAGGAAATCTTTTAGCATGGTTTGAATTGATATGAGAGGAGTTACTATAGGCACGTATATAGGAAGTAATTTGTGTTATTATAGCCATATAGTCTGAAATGTATTAGATAGAAAAGGTGTAATATGAAGCTTGCTATAAAAGAGTATTGGGAAAATCTTAAAGCAGAATATGAAGCTACATATAATTCGTCTATATTTAGTGATTATAATGTATTAATGCAATATGCAGAGCGTTTTGGATCTTACTTACGTGATTTGATGCAGGCGCATCCTAGTGATGTAGATGTGGTCTATGCTTTAGCAACTGTTGAACAGGTATTGCGGCATGAGGAAAATTCAATACACCTATTGGAGGATTTCCTTGAAAGTTATAGTGATGAACTAAGTGATACGGATAAAGCAAGAGTTTACACTAATTTAGCTTTTTATTATAACGATGAGAGACATATAAAAGAATATGATTATCTATCGGTAGCTATAAAGCTTAATTCTCCATATGTAGAGTCCTATAGAGGTTTGGGATTATATCATTTCTCGTCTTATGAAGATAATGGGTCAATAGAGGCTTTGACTAAAGGCTTACATGCCTTTGAAAAGGGAAAAAGTGTATCTAACGATTATGAAATAAGCTTTGGTTATGCAGTGTGTTTATTTGAGCTTAAAGAATATGAGAAAGCAAAGACAGTTTTTGAGCAGTTGTTAGCAAAATATCCAAATAGAATGCGTTTATTACTTTGTGTAGCTTATTGTGATGTATATTTAGGAAATAACAAGCAAGCTCTTGATCGTTTGAAGCAAATTAAGCTTGGCCCAGATGTAGCATATTATCTAAGTAACGATGATATTTATGATTTTGAAGTCTTTAATGCTTATTATGTTTTAGGCGAATATGAACTATTCTTAGAGGAATGTGAAAAGGCTGAAGAGGATTGTGATTTGAGTGGTGATCCTTTTTACTTTGGTCTCTGGACTACAAATCAACATGATCGGTTCTATTGTGAAGTAGATAAACAACGAACAGAACTACTAGAATGTATTAAAGACGTAAAAGCGGTTGAAGACTTTGATAGTGAAGAGGAAAAGCAAAGTTATATCAAAAGCTGGGAGGATGATTTAGAAGCTTTAAGTACCGTGGTACATAAGATTAAGAATGAAAACTACAAGCCTGTAGTTGCATTAAAATTATGTCCTATATATGGATGCTACTTAATAGACTGTTTATTTCATAACTTTTGATACTTGTATTTCGGTAAGATACATCAAAAATGATTTATGTATGTGAACTGTTATGAGATTTGAATTAAAAAAAGCACTACTTTGAATTGTAATTATTCAGAGTAGTGCTTTTGTCATTATTTATCAGCTACAACGAGTTTGTATCCATTCAAGTGAATGTTACTACCTGTTGTGTCTTCATTATTCAAGGATTTTACATAGCTGTCGCCAGTGAGTGTCCAGGTAGAGTCTTTGCTGAGTTTTACCGTAATTTCTTTAGCTGTGTTGTCTGTGTTTACAGCGCCTACGAGGCTAGATCCATTAGTCATGTCTAGTGCGATAGTGCTGATGGAGTCGGCTACGATGTTACCGTTAAGTTCTTGGTTGGATGCGCGGAGTGTGAGGTGCCCACCGTTTTCACCATCTTTGCCCCAGCGGGAGTCAGCTGCTGCTTTTACCAGTGTAGTTGTATTCGGCATTACAATTGTATTGCCTGTAAGGTCTACTTCTGCAGTGGTGTTGTTTATATAGATGAATGCACCTGTACCATGAGTTGTGAGCGTGTTATTTTCCGCTTTTAAACGAGCAATACCGCTTTCAGCATCACCGGAGAAGCTTTGGTATAGCATGAATCCATTATCGTGGTAGCCTGTTACATTAGAGTTTGTAAGGGTAATAGAGTTTTTGCCTTCTACGACGCCAATTTCACTCTTGTTAGCTACACCGTTGACATTGTTAGCTGTAATATTGCCAGTGGAGTAGATGACAGGGCTGCCTGTACCAGAGGTTGTTAGCTTAGCTGCTTCTGCAGTAATAGTACCTTCGCCACGGTCTGTAGCGAGCGTAGCAGAGTGAGCCCCTTCAGTGGTGATGGTTAGATTTTTACCGTTTACAGTGCCTTTGTAGGTTGCATCTAAGCCGCGAGAGGAATCGCCTTTTGTGTGAATATTTGTATTTTCTACATTAATGACAGATCCTTCGCCAGTGGCAAATACCGCATTAGAGCCAATGCTATTAGATGTGATATTACTATTTTTAATGCTAGTTTGGCTGCCTTCGATACCGAGCACTACTGCGTTTTGTCCGCGGAAGTTACTGTTATCATCATTTGTGGTGTTACCCTGTTTATCAAATACGCTGCTATCGATAGTGATAGTGGCTTTGTTTTTTCCAATGAAAGCATTTTGGTCGCTTGTAGTATTGTCGAACCGTTGATGTTCTAATGTTTGATTTTCACTAATCACAGATGTGCCTGTGAAAGTACTAGGATCAGCTTCCTTATGAGGCGTTGGTTCCTTAATTTCGCCTGTCTTTACATCATCTGGTCTAGGTACATCATTTTTAGGTATATCAGCGTTAGGCACATCAGCCTTAGGAGTAGATATGCTTTGTGGTGGAACATTAGAATGTACTGGTTCTGCACCAAAGGTAGGGGCGAATGCGAGTACTGCAAGGGCACCGCCCGCTAAAGCTGGAACGATGAGACGTCTTAAAGTTTTATAATTACGTGAATGTGTCATATATAATAACCTCCAAATATTTATTGCGCGATAAAATCGAATTGTGTAAAATTAAGATTGTAAGAAGTATAGTAATAATCGGTGAAAGTAGCATGAATGATACATGGGATTTATAAACAAATACTAACCGTGATGTTTAGATATGTCGATGAGGATATCTTGCTTTCACCATTCATTATCACGTATAATATAGATTGGTATATGATGTATACTGTTAAGATCTGCCGTATCTTATAGAAAGGAGTTCCCTAATTCGTAAAGGCGAATAGCGCAAGTACCCGCGAAGGCAGTCGTTAGGGTAGACGAGGTGAAGAGTAATCGAATCATCAGCGGATGCTCTTCCGGCATATTCATGTCGTAACAGATATTAAAAAGCCCATTGGTAACGATGGGGACAAAGTGTATCTGAATGAATTGTATTCAAATACTATTTGATACATAATTTGAACATTAACTTAGATCGTTAAGTTAGAATAGTAATTTGTTAGCCTTAGTTGTTGGCTGGGGCTAGAATGCCCCCAGTTATAGGAGGATATATTTATGTGCGGTATCGTAGGATACATTGGCTTTAATCAAGCATCTGATTTCTTGTTGGACGGTATGGCGAAGTTAGAATACCGTGGTTATGACTCTGCAGGTATTGCTGTTATCGGCCCTGAAAATGTTATTAAAATTCAAAAGAAGGTTGGCCGTCTTGCTAATCTTGAGGCGATTGTAAAAGCAGATCCTAATGAAGGGACTATAGGTATTGGTCATACTCGTTGGGCTACTCATGGTCGTCCATCTGATATGAACGCCCATCCTCATGCATCTGAAGATGGTAAATTTGCTGTTGTACACAACGGCATTATTGAAAATTACATGCCTTTAAAAGAAGAGCTCATTGCAAAAGGGTATCATTTCAAATCTGAAACTGATACAGAAGTAGTAGCTCATTTATTAGAAGATATGTACGATGGCGATTTTGTAGGCACAGTACGTCGCATGCTAGCTCGTGTGGATGGTGCGTATGCTCTTGAAATCATCTGTGCTGATGAGCCAGATAAAATCATTTGTACTAAAAAAGAAAATCCATTGGTTATCGGTCTTGGCAAAGGCGAAAACTTTGTAGCATCCGATATTCCAGCTATCATTAACTATACACGCGATACATACATTTTGAGCGATGGTGAATTAGCTATCGTAACTCGTGATAATGTATCCGTATTCGACCGTGAAGGCAACCCTGTTGATAAAGAAGTATTCCATGTTAACTGGAATGCGGAAGCAGCAGAAAAAGGCGGTTATGAACACTTCATGTTGAAAGAAATTCATGACCAACCTAAAGCGGTACGCGATACTTTCGGTACACATATCTCTGAAGATGGTAAAACAGCTATCTTTGATGAATTGAATTGGACTGCTGAAGATGTAGCAGCTTTCAACAAAATCCTCATCGTTGCGTGTGGTACAGCATACCATGCTGGTCTTGTAACAAAACAATATATTGAAAACTTGGCGCGCATTCCTGTAAGTGTGGAAATCGCATCCGAGTACCGTTACAGCAATCCATTGACTGATGACAAAACATTATGTATCGTTATCAGCCAATCTGGTGAAACATCTGATACATTGGCAGCGTTGAAAGAGGCTAAACGCCTTGGTGCTAAATCCTTAGCGATTACAAACGTAGTAGGTTCCAGTATCTCCCGTGAAGCAGATAACACTGTGTACACATGGGCAGGCCCTGAAATCTCCGTAGCGTCCACAAAAGCTTACACTACTCAATTAGTAGCTGGTTTGTTGTTCGCTGTATACCTTGGTCAATTAAATGGCAAAATGAATCCAGCTTTAGGTGAAGAAATCCTTAGCGGCGTTAAAAACTTGCCTACATTGATTCATGAAATCTTTGAAGTAGACGAAGATATGAAAGCCTTTGCTAAACATTATGGCTTCAAATCTGATGCGTTCTTCTTGGGTCGTGCTATCGACTATGCAGTAGCGATGGAAGGTGCTTTGAAATTGAAAGAAATTTCTTACATCCATGCTGAAGCATATGCTGGTGGCGAATTGAAACATGGTACATTAGCTCTTATTGAAGAAGGCGTACCTGTTATTGCATTGGCTACACAAGAGGATGTATACGATAAGATGATCAGCAACATCCGCGAAGTAAAAGCTCGTGAAGCGGTTGTAATCGGTATCGGCATGAAAGGTGACGAAGAATTATCTAAACACGTAGACCATACAATCTATGTTCCTCGTGCAAATAAATTCATCGCTCCAATCCTTGCAGTTGTACCATTGCAATTATTAGCATACTATGCAGCGATTACACGCGGCGCAGATGTAGATAAACCACGTAACTTGGCTAAATCTGTAACCGTAGAATAATATATATAACCAACAGTGCTTCGGCACTGTTGGTTTATTTCAATATAGGGAGACTATTATGGCAGTTATATTTTCCGGCATCCAACCAAGTGGTGAGTTAACACTTGGTAACTATTTGGGGGCTTTACGTAATTTCTTAGACTATCAAGATACTGATGAATGTTATTATTGTATCGTTAACCAACATGCGATCACTGTACCACAAGATCCAAAAGAGTTATTCCAAAATACTCGTAATTTGGCTGCGTTGTACCTAGCTGTTGGCCTCGATCCTAAAAAGGTAACATTGTTCGTACAATCCGAAGTGCCTGAGCATGTTAAACTCGGTTGGGTTATGCAATCTATCAGCTATGTTGGCGAATTAGAGCGTATGACTCAGTATAAAGATAAGTCTCAAAAGCAAGGTGACTCTATTCCTACAGCATTGCTTACGTACCCACCATTGATGGCGGCAGATATCTTGTTATATGGTACAAACTATGTTCCTGTAGGTGAGGACCAAAAACAACATCTTGAGTTGACTCGTAATTTGGCAGAGCGTTTTAACCGTAGATTTGGTGAAACTTTCGTAGTACCTGATATTAAGGTAGGCGAAGGCGGTGCTCGCGTTATGAGCTTACAAGAGCCAACTAAGAAAATGAGTAAATCTGATGATAACCAAAATGCTACTATTCGCCTTTTGGATGCACCAGATTTGATTGTGAAAAAATTGAAACGTGCTCAAACTGACTCTGATAATGCAGTGCGTTACGATAAAGAAAACAAACCGGGCATTTCTAACTTGATGGGCATTTACCGTGCTATCACAAAAGACAGCTATGAAGCTATCGAAGAAATGTATGCTGGTAAAGGGTATGGTGTATTCAAATCCGATATTGCCGATCTTTTAGTGGCAACTCTTGAGCCAATCCAACAACGTTACAATGAATTGATTACAAGCCCTGAACTCGATGTTATTCTCGATGAAGGTGCTGCTAAGGCTCATGCTAAAGCGAGTCAAATGTATCGTAAAGTTGAGCAAGCTATGGGCTTGTGCCGTAAATAAAATCATATAGTAGACTTTCAATTTGTGAGGTAAGCCATGACGAAACAAGAGGCGATGGAACGCTTTTCATCAGGTGCCGTACAACAGAGCTTAGAAATACATCGTGGAATCCAGTGGACTGGACGTATCGTCGGTCTATTGGTGTGCGTGTTAATTGTAAAATATTTGCCCTCTGATTGGGCTGAGCGTATATTGTATTATCTGTTGTTACTTCTTATATTGTGGACCCTTCATAGATTAGGTGAAAGTCAAGCTTTTATCTGTGAAAAGGGCCTCGTGTTAAAACGTAGGCCTTTTTCTTTTATAGAATACTTTCACAGTCTCTTTCATGGGGATGAATATTTTGTCTTTGTCGATTATGAGCATATTATTGGATTTACCGAAGGGTGGCGTGAATTGCAGGCCATGAATGGTCATGGTGGTATTTATGTCATACCCTTAGACCTTGCGCAGGTAGGGTATAAAGATAAAATGGCCATGATTGAGGCGATTCATAAGCATTCAGAGCTTTAAAGTATAAGTATATACAAAGGCTTTTGAGCTATAAAACATAGTATGTAGCATGGATTAATTAAGAGAATTCAAAAATTCATCAAATTAACTATTTACAACTTTAACGAACTAAAGTATAATACAATCATCGGGTACAGACATGAGTTCTGTACAGCATATAATAGCAAGTAGTTAAAGGTGTAACACGCCGTGGAGGATAGTTATGAATTGGAAAAAAATGATGGCCGTTGGCCTTGCAGCAGTATCTATGATGGTATTTGTAACAGGTTGTGGTAGCGATACTAAAACCGCTAATAAAGACTTACCTAAAAAAATCGTTATCGGTTTAGATGATAGCTTCCCTCCAATGGGCTTTAAAGATGATAAAGGGGAAATCGTTGGTTTAGATATCGATATGGCTAAAGAAGCAGCTAAACGTGCTGGTATGGAAGTAGAGTTCAAAGCTATCGACTGGTCCAGTAAAGAAGCTGAGTTGAAATCTAAAAAAATCGACGCTTTATGGAATGGCTTAACAGTATCTCCTGAACGTGAGAAAAATATTTTGTTCTCCAACACATACATGAAGGATAAACAATACATCGTTGTTCGTAATGATGATGAATCCATCAAATCCAAAGCTGATTTAGCAGGTAAAGTAGTAGGTGTTCAACAAGCTAGTACTGGTGAATCCGCATTGCAAAATGATCCAAGCGGTAAAACTGTAAAAGAAACAAAATCCTATGCTGATTTCGTAAGTGCTTTCATGGATCTTGGTATTGGTCGTGTTGATGCCGTTATCGCTGATGGTGTTATCGCTCGTTACCTCATGACAAAAGAACCTGGTAAATACAAAATCGTAGACGGTACTGATTACGGTGTTGATAACTTCGCTGTTGGCTTCCGTAAAGATGACACTGCATTACGTGATAAAATCAATGGTATCTTAGCGGACATGAAAAAAGATGGTACTGCTGATAAAATCGTTGAAAAATGGTTAGGCTCTAGCGCAGACCTAGATAAGAGCGATGCTAAATAGTACAATTCGTGATATACTAATAGTACTATGGTCAGTATGTACAACAGATAATTAAAGAACGAAATGTACACTAGAGAAGAGGCCAGATGCCTCTTCTCTAGTCGTGTTTTGAAGGAGTATTCCATGTTAGATTATTTATTGCAGATTATCCCAACCATCGCTGATGGTTTAAAGGTAACCGTATCGCTCTTCTGTATTGTATGGATTTTATCCATCCCTGGCGGTATCTTACTTGCTTTGGTACGTCTATCTAAATTTACAGTGCTCGACAAAATTGTTGAAGCTTTCGTATATTTGATGCGCGGTACACCATTAATGTTACAAATTTTATTCGTATATTATGCATTGCCTATCATTACAGATGGTGCAGTCCAAATGGATGATGCTACAGCCGCAGTACTTACATTCGTGTTGAACTACGCAGCGTATTTATGTGAAATTTTCCGCGGTGGTATTCAATCCATTTCTCGTGGTCAATACGAAGGGGCAAAGGTTCTTGGTTTTACTTATGCTCAAACAATGCGTAAAATCATCTTGCCACAAATGTTTAAACGTGTATTGCCTCCACTTGCGAACGAGACAATTAACTTGTTGAAAGATACTTCTCTTGTATACGTATTGGCTATGAATGATATCTTGCGTATTACAAAATCTATCGTACAACGTGACTTTGATATCTCTGCCTTCTTAGTGGCAGCTTTATTCTACTTGATCTTTACCTTTATTTTGACAAATATCTTCAACTACTTAGAAAGACGATTTGCTGTATACGAAGATTAATCTGTCCTGTAGTTGCTTGTCATATTGATACATCTAATTATTGTCTATATGGATGACTACAATCCAATACTTAGAATGATTAGAGTTAAAGATGTGATGATTTAAGAGGTACTTATGACATTTGTAAATATGGAGCGTATTGAAAAACGCTTTAACAATCAAACTGTATTGCGCGATGTATCGCTCAAAATGAATAGAGGGGAAATCGTTTCTATCATCGGACCATCTGGCTCAGGTAAATCTACATTCTTGCGCTGCTTAGGTCAATTGGAGACCATTGATGGCGGCTCTATTACTGTAGATGGTACAGTTCTAGCTAGTACAGATGCTAATGGCACTGTAAACTATGCTAGTCAAGAAATTCAACACGACTTGCTATTGCGCATGGGGATGGTGTTCCAATCTTTCAATTTATTCCCTCATATGACGGTGCTTGATAACATTATGATCGCGCCGCGCATGGTAAAGGGTATGAAAGATGATGAGATTTTACCAATTGCAGAGCGATTACTTAATAAAGTTGGCTTATGGGAAAAGCGCGATATGTATCCATCCCGTTTGTCTGGTGGTCAACAACAACGTGTGGCCATTGCTCGTGCATTGGCGATGAATCCAGAAATCATGCTATTTGATGAGCCTACATCAGCCCTTGACCCAGAATTAACTGGTGAGGTTCTTAAGACCATAAAACAGTTGGCTGATGATCATATGACGATGATTATCGTAACTCATGAAATGAACTTTGCTCGTGAAGTATCTGATCGTGTCATCTTCATGGCCGATGGTGTTATCCAAGAAGAAGGTACACCAGAACAAATTTTCAACAATCCACAGAACGATAGAACGAAAGCGTTCTTGGAAAATATGTTATAGGAGGTCTTATGAAGTTACGTTTTATTGCTGCAACATTGGCTGTAATGGCTATGAGCACGACCTCTATTATGGCAGAAGGCTTACAAGGTACACCTGAAACTCCGCTAGCTATCGTAGATTCCCAAAAGGATTCTGCATCTATTTTGCCGGAACAGTATAAATCGTATGCTACTACGATGAATACGGTGGTCAAGGACTATAAAAATGGCTATACCTTTACAATTCCATGGCGTGTAGCTGATGGTGTTAAGCTTGATATGGATGTACGTAGTGAAAGTGAGCATATTCAAGGCTATTCTTTCAACCTAGCAGGTCCAACGCAACATGATTCCTATACTGTGTCTTTCACAAAACGCAATAATACACCGCAAGACGGGGTATCTCAAAAGGAATGGAATACGACTTGGTATGGTGTGCCAATCAAGGGTATGTCTGATGAAGAGTACTTGAGCATTTGGCGTCAGCATAGTAATGTCTTTGAAAATAACGATATCGTTGGAGGCTTCTTCACAAAGAAAGGGGCTACATCAGCACGTTGGGATAAGACAACACCAAAGTCGTATGCTGAAATGACATCTACAGAGCCTGTTCAATCCGTATTTGAAGCAGAATTCATCATGGATAAGGATCCAACACATCGCTATAATTTGGTGAGTACCTATACGCCAATTCAAGGGGAATTTATGGAACAAGGCTTGATGGAACATACAATTCCATCCTTTGAATTACTAAATAAACCTGGTTCTAGTACAATCAAAGGTGTTAAACAGTTTATTTCTGGTACTAGTGATATTAGCGTAGCTGAAGGCATTAAATTTGCTTATCCAAAAGGCTTTACCCGTCTAAATGAAAAGGGTAAAATTGCTTTCACTAAACATAATGTTCGCCTTGATATTGAATCCTTTACAATCCCTGTACAAGCGGTTAGCACAGGCATGCCTACCATGATGGGCAAACAAATGCTAGGTGATTATTACCTTAAACAATTGGTTGAGGTGAATAAGGCAACGATCACTCGTTATGAAACACATATTATCGATGGTAATGTAATGTTCTACTTGGCAGGTCATATGAAGAACCCGAATACGGCTGATACATCTGTAGCAGCACCGGTATCTTTTGCTGCTACTATTATCTTAGGTAATGAAGGCAATGTAGCTGTGGCTCGTATGATTGGCCCAGCAGGCACTAGCCTTAGCACACCAGAGCTTATCGATGTGCTGGATGGATTTAAATTGACCACTACATTAAATACTAACCAGTCATCACAAGTTTTATAATATACACATAATATTCTTTTATTTGTATAAATCTGTATGATTTGTGCTATAATAAAAGAAATCCTCTAGAAAAAGAGGAGTTTTCCTTGATAGCCTAGAATATAATAATATAGGCTAAACGATCTTTGATCATATCCCCTTTGAGGGATTAGAAATAGGAGGGGTTATTATGGTTACCTACAAAACTATTGTCGTACCTACTGATGGTTCTGAAAATGCTAAACGTGCGTTGGAACATGCTCTCGCTGTAGCGGACCGCAACCATGCTGAATTGATTGTTGTTCACGTTGCAAACATCGTGTCTGCTATTTCCAATTTCGATCAAACACCAATTTCCGGTGGTTACGTATCTGAACAAATTGCAGAAGATATGGAAGAAACTGGCAAAGAAATTCTTAACGATGTAGTAAAAGAAATTCCTACAGGCGTAAAAGTTAAAAGCGTATTCGAAGTTGGTTCCCCTGGTCCTGCATTGTTAGCAGTAGCTAAAAAATACAATGCTGATCTTATCGTAATGGGTAGCCGTGGCCTTGGTCCATTGAAAGGCTTATTCATGGGTAGCGTAAGTAGCTATGTAACTAGTCACTCCACTTGCCCTGTATTAATCATTAAATAATTCATATCCTGTACAGATATGATACAAAAAGAGACTTTGTTGTAACAAAGTCTCTTTTTTACATCGTAAAAATGATATAATACTTATATGTATGCCTTTCAGGCTTACAAATACATAAGAATGAACTTAAGTTTTATGAGAACTATATTATAAAATAGCATTAGATAATTACTGGGGGATTATATGAGCGACAAACAAGAAGCATTGCTAAAGCTAGCAGAACTGTTTAAAATCCTGGGTGACCCTACACGCCTAAAAATAGTAGAATTATTATTAGAAAATGAAATGTGTGTAAATCACATTGCTGAAACAATGGGAATGGGACAATCCGCTATTTCTCATCAATTGCGTGTACTCCGTCAAGCACGGCTTGTAACCTATCGCAAGGAAGGGAAAACTGCATACTACTCTCTGAACGATGATCATGTGGAAGGTCTCGTAAGAATGGGTATGGAACACGTATCTCATCAATAGTTATATATTCTTACTGTATACTACTTATCTAGTTTAACTAGGAATGTACAAAATATATATGATATATAACCGCTAACGATTTATACTATAAAAATATAAGAAAAGGAGCCGTTTATACGGCTCCTTTTTGTATAGGTATACTAGTATTAATATAATGGGAAGAGGTAATAGGCTATAGTAATAAATAGTGGCATGGTTACTGCCGATAATATGGTTGTACCCATTACAATTTGCGTAGCGTACTCCGGATTGTTTTTCATTTCAATAGCGATGAGGGCCATATTGATGGCTGTTGGTACGCTATAGGTAATGACAATCGTTTGGGCTGCAATCGGATGCATAGGGCCATAGAACATAATGAATAAAATGGTAATAATTGCAGCAATCAGTGGACTTACGATGAGACGTAAGGATGTAGCAAGCATAACATCGGCCTTAAAGAAGTTTAATGGCGTTCTGTTAATTTGCACCCCTAAAGCGATCATGGCAACGCCTACAAAGGCATTAGCAAAGATCTTAAGTGGTGCAAAGAAGAATAGACCGTGTAAATCAAATGGTAAGAGCTGGCAAAGTAATGCAAGTGGTATAGCATATACCATAGGCATATGGAATACTACGCTTAAGGCATCCTTTGTGCTCAATCGCCCAGCGCCAGCTTGGTAGAACCCATAGGTATTACTCGTAATGGTCTGTATAATCATAATGGATACGACGCTGACAAGACCTAAATCAGCATAGGGGGTTGCGCCATCGATGACGTAAGGCACATTAGTAAATACAAAGATGGCAAGGGCGATGCCCATATTGCCGACATTGTTAAACATAACGCAGTTCTTTAATGTGGCGATTTTGGCTACATCATAACCTTGTATTTTGCCGACTACACCTGAAAGTATAGAGTTCAGTATGAGTACAACTAGTGCACAAAATACAATTTCTAACGTACCTGATGTAAATTTAGCTTCATACATGGCCCTAAATACAAATGTAGGTAATAATATGTAGAAGTTTAGTTTACTCAGTGTATATAAATCTAGTTTAAATTTTCTATCCAATATAAACCCTACGCCTATCAGTATAAAGATAGGAATCATAGAGTTCATAAATATATGTCCTATTAACTCGAATATATTCATTATCTCACCTAGAGTTTCTCATTAATTTAGTATGGATTTAATGTATAGTATTATCATACCATAGTATGTATTGTTTGAGACTTAAAAGTTTTATCCATTATGATTTCTTATGGTATTCATCAGAAATATATATACAAAATGTGAGCTTTTACATACATATTAATTAACAAATGTATAGTATAATGTGAATATATTGTATATTTAGTTTGTTCTTTGAACGTGTCTCTACGGTTAGTAACCATGGCTTTCACAGTGTGGAGTCCAAAGGGATGCACAGGAGGAATTATGAAACGAATTCTATTAGTTTTAATGAGCGTTTTCATGCTAGCCCTATTGGTGGGGTGTGGTAGTGACACAAACAAAGCAGCAGATTCTGCTAAACCAAGCACATCTGAAAAGATTACAGTACAAGCGGCAGCGAGCTTGAAAGGGGCCCTTACTGAATTGGCAGATTCCTACAAAAAGAGTCATAACTTAGCAGATGACCAAATTGCTATTAACTTTGCTGGTTCTGGTACATTGCGCCAACAAATCGAACAAGGTGCACCAGCTAGCTTATTCATCTCTGCTGACGAAAAGAATATGAAAATGTTGCAAGATAAAGACCTTGTAACAGATGTTAAACCATTTGTAACTAATGAATTAGTTCTCGTAGTTCCAAAAGGCCAACCTAAAATTGAATTAAATCAAATTGCTTCTGTTAAACGTATCGTTTTAGGTAATCCTGAAACAGTACCAGCTGGTAATTATGGTAAACAAGTATTAACAAAATTAGGTGTTTGGGAACAAGTTGAACCAAATGTGGTATATGCTAAAGACGTAAAAGCTGTAACAGCATCTATTAGCCAAGGTGCTGGTGATGCGGGCTTTATCTACAAAACAGATGCTATTGCTGCAGGCGATGCAGTTCAAATCTCTGCTGTAACGCCGGCTGATTCCCATGATCCAGTCATCTATCCAATCGGTATCATTAAAAAATATGACAACGCATTGGCAAAAGACTTTTACCAATACGTAATGAGTCCAGAAGGCCAAAAAGTATTAGAAAAATACGGTTTCTCTACTTCTAAATAAGAGTAAAACGCTAGCTTTCGAGGCTAGCGTTTTCTTATGATACAATATAGATATTATTATGAATATGTTAGACATACATTTTCATATGCTATATGATGCAAATACGTAAATCATTTTAAAACTAGATGTATTTTTATTATTACTGATTTTAGTCTTATTGATAGAAAGGGGGCGTACTATGAGTCCGTTTTGGCTATCTCTGTGGGTGGCGAGTATTGCTCTTATCATTGTAATTATTACAGGATTGGGAGCTTGTTATTGGATGAATCGCTGTAAGTGGGGCGGCATGGCTATTTTAGATGCCCTAATTACATTGCCCCTTGTGTTGCCACCTGTAGTTGTGGGCTTTGCTCTTCTCATGGTATTTACACCAGGATATGCGTTCGGTGCATGGCTCGAAGCTCATGGTATGAGTGTAGTCTTTGCCGCTTCTGGTGCAGTCGTTGCCTCTTCAGTCATTGCATTCCCTCTATTTTATCAAACAGTGCGTTCTGCGTTGCAGTCCGTCGATCATAATATGGAGGACGTAGCGCGTACATTGGGCGCTTCAGAATTGCGTATATTCTTTACCATATCTGTGCCTCTTGCGTGGAAAGGTATTTTAACGGGTAGCATCTTGGCGTTTTGCCGCGCCATGGGTGAGTTTGGGGCGACTATCTTGATTGCTGGCAATATTCCAAAGATAACGCGCACCATGCCACTAGCTATTTACTCCTACGTAGAGGCAGGGCAGTACATGGATGCATTTGAGCTTGTGGTTTATATTTGTGTCCTTACATTGGCATTATTGAGCGGTATTCACCTCATTACGAAGGGTTCCTTGTTCCGCCATACAGAGAATAATTAGGAGGTTCTATGATTACATTTTCCTTTACTGTAGCTAGAGCTTCTGTGACTGTGAAAGCTGAGGGGGCATTGTCTTCTGGCATTACTGTGCTGACTGGTCAGTCTGGCAGTGGTAAAAGTACCTTTATTAAATGCATTGCAGGGCTCGTAAAACCAACCACTGGTAGTATTCAATACGATGATACAACGTGGGTAGATCGAGACAAAAAGATATGGGTGCCCGCTCAAAAACGGCAAGTAGGCTATATGCCGCAAGGTAATATCGTATTCCCTCATTTGTCGGTAGAACATAATATTACCTATAGTAAACGTGGCACACCTGACATGTGTGATACATTGTTACAACGGTTAGGTTTAGAGAAATATCGTAATACCAAGGCTGGTAGTTTATCTGGTGGTGAGCAACAGCGGGTTGCACTAGGCCGTGCGCTCTACTCAAAACCGACCATTCTGCTCCTCGATGAGCCTTTATCGGCACTAGATTGGAATTTGCGAAAACAAGTTCGTGAAGACCTCGTTTCCATTATTCGTGAATGGGATGTGCCATGCGTATGGGTGACTCATGATGAAAGCGAAGTAGAAGCTGTAGGGGATAGACATTGGATTTGTGAAAATGGGCTCATTACGATATCTGAATAACTGTAAAATTTAAGATAATAAAAAACACCTTCATAATCCTACTAGTGGATTGTGAAGGTGTTTTCTTTTTAGATAGTTGATAGCAGTGTATTGAGCCTTATCTTTAGTATTGAATTAGTACGTTTATAATAGATGTTATTTGCTAATGCTACTTAATTTCTGTTGATGCGTGCGCTGTTTTACTTATATATCCAACGATAGCGGTTACTACGAAGGCCATAGCAAAAGCTGGTAGCGTAGCACCTATTGTGCTTTCACTATGTAACATATAGTGATATAAGCCAACGGATACAGCCCAGATGAGACCTCGTACAAGATAAGCCGATAGAGTTTGTACTTGTTGTCGATTAATGAAATAGTCGGCCAATAGAATGGCTATCATCGGTGCAAACACAGAGCCAATGAGGTATAGGAAGTCTGTAATATCATCCATTGGGTATAGGATAGCTGCGATGGTTCCGACGATTGTAACGATAACGGCGATGCCTTTACTGGAGGCTCCGCTATAGATCGTCGTACTAGATACGCCAGCTGAATAAGCGTCCATAAAGGTTGTAGTTACGGTAGAGAAGATAATAACGATAAGTCCTGCTAGACCGAGGCCTGCATTCATCATGATGGTAATAATGGAGTCGCCGCCACCAAAGATAGCGGCGCTAAGGCCTAAGGTGTACATAACAATACTTGTTATGGTGTAGACTGTGGCACTTGTCAGTGATGCAGAGAAAGGATTTTTGCTTTCACGAGTATAATCACTAATAAGAGGAAGCCAAGAGAGTGGCATGGCGATAGATAGTTCAAGGGCTGCCATGAAACTCATATTTCCACTAGTTATAAGGCTACTTTCACTAGGCCACTGAGCTATCATGTGAGCGCCCATGTAGATAGTGAGACCTAGTAGTAAAATAGATACGATGGCTTGAATATAGCCCGTATTGTGGAGGCCGATGAAAAGCCACAGAATGACGAGAGCTCCGATGGCTGTAGTCCAAATCATAGGGGATAGAGGTGCTAGCTCTTGTAACGCAAGCATAGCGTCGTAAATCATGATACTCGTCCAGCCGATGAGCTGCAACATATTTAAAAAGGCAAAGCCCTTAGCCCCTAGGGGGCCAAAGCTGAAGGCAGTAGTATTCATACTACCTTGTCGCAAGCGTCCACCGATGAGGCCTGCTCCAAAGAGTAATATACCGCCGATAATATGTCCCAGTATGATAGCATATAGACCTTGGGTGAGCCCTAAGGGGGCCAGATAGGTTCCTGTCATAATCTCCGCTATGGATAGTGCGGCACCAAACCATATCATGGCGAACTGTGGTTGTGTAATGTGTGTGTCTTTCATACGTCCTCCTTGCCAGGAAGTCATAGAAAAAGCCGAGTTCACAGGAACTCGGCTATTAATCCTCTATGTTCCCTACGTTGGCATTATCCAAATCAGGTTATGGGTTAAAGCATTAGCTTACTCTCAGCCCACTCGTGTGAGCACCCCGTTATGGCTTCATTATAGGCGGTTAATAGGAAACAGTCAAATCTTTTGTTGCATAGATTGTATAATAATGTTATAACTAGAGTATAAAAATATATTGCCACTAGGGGTGCTTTTGCTGAGATTGACCATTCAAAACCCTAGACCTGATCCAGATAATACTGGCGTAGGGAAGTGGAGTGAAACATAATACTAAACTATTACGAGACCATTCCATTTGGAGTGGTCTTGTTTTTATATATTTGGAGGTATTATGAAAAAACTGATTATTGCTAGCATATGTGTGGCCTTAGGTGTGGTATTGTCAATAACATCTATTCCTGTTGGGCCGGCTCGTATCTTTCCATTTCAACATATGATTAATGTAATTTTAGCCGTTATAGTTGGTGCAAGATTCTCTGTAGGTGCCGCATTTAGTACATCTTGTTTACGCAATGTATTGGCACTAGGTTCTCCATTGGCCTTTCCTGGTAGCATGATTGGCGCCTGGCTATCTGCGTATTTATATAAAAAATACAATGCTATCTGGGCGGCAGCTTTAGGTGAAATCATCGGTACGGGCCTACTTGGTGCTCTTGTTAGCTATCCTATTGCTCATTTCCTATTAGGCAAACCATTAGCGTTGTTGACCTTGATTACATCCTTCTCCATGAGCTCTATAGCAGGGGCTTGCATTGGGTTTATTGTGTTACAAATCCTATCTCGTCGTCATCTATTACACAAGGAGGCATAATGAAATTACATACTGCACTAACAATTGCTGGTACTGACCCAAGCGGCGGTGCTGGTATTATGGCCGATTTGAAATCATTCCAAAGCCGTAATGTATATGGCATGGCTGTCGTTACCTCTGTAGTGTCTCAAAATACAACCGGTGTACATCATGTAGAACATCTATCCTTAGAAAGCATAGAGAAACAGTTACACGATGTGTACTCAGATATTGCGCCCCAAGCCGTTAAGACAGGCATGATTGCTTTCCCGGAAATGATGGACCTCATCTATCCCTATGTGAGTAAAAATATTCCATACGTAATGGATCCTGTTATGATTGCTACCAGCGGTGACCGACTTGTATCAGATGAGGCGGTAAATTTCTTAAAATCTAAACTCATTCCTACCGCTACAGTTATTACCCCTAATCGCAGTGAGGCTGAGGTTTTAGCTGATATGTCTATTGCTTGTGAAAGCGACATAACAACGGCGGCTCATCGTATCTTACAGGAATTAGGACCACAAGTTGTCATCATTAAAGGCGGACATATTGGAGAAGATGCAACGGATTATGCTTTCACCAAAGATGGTAGCGTACGTACTTGGACAAGTCCTAAATACGATACGGTACACACGCATGGTACGGGCTGTACATTCTCTGCAGTTATTACGGCGGAACTCGCTAAAGGGCGCGACGTAATGGATTCCATTGGTATTGCGAAGAATTACATAGCTCTTGCTATTAAGCATAATCCAGTGCTAGGACATGGCTGTGGCCCTGTTAATCATATGGCTTATGGACTGTTATCTAATGGACCTGAAACGATGGATGAGCTCTTGAAGGATGACTAGAGGAGATTGTGATATGAACCATGAAAATCCATATATGAATGGCCGCTCTTGGCCTGAACTAAATATATTAGAGACCTTGCGTCAGAGAAATCCTCTTGTTATTTGCATTACTAATGATGTGGTGCGTACCTTTACGGCCAACGGTTTACTAGCTATTGGTGCATCACCTGTGATGAGCGAATGTAGTGAAGATTTAAAAGACCTCATCGTACATGCGTCGGCCTTACTCATCAATATTGGAACGCTTACGCCAGATAAGGTTAGTTACTATAAAGAGGCCATAAAACTAGCGAAGACGCATGAGGTGCCAGTTGTGCTTGATCCTGTAGGCTGTCACGCTGGTGCTTACCGATTATCTGTTGTTTTAGACTTGATTAAGACTGGTCATATCTCTTTATTACGAGGTAACCAAAGTGAAATCAAAGCTATTTATGATGCTTTAAGTTCCGATGATACGGCTAATAATTCTACTGCAGGCAAAGGTGTAGATGGCGCACAAGTTGAGGATAGTGCTGTTATTGCCTATCGTCTGGCACGTCTTATCAACTGCCCGGTAGTAGCAACGGGGGAAGAGGATTATGTTTCCGATGGGACTCGCGTATTTGCAGTACCACATGGATACCCTGTTATGACAGCCGTAACGGGGACGGGCTGTTTATTAGGCGCCGTACTAGCCGCCTTCTTTAGCGCGTATTATCCATGTAAAGATAGAGTATCTATCGGTGAATTCCTCGCCTATGTATTGGCTTACTACGGCCTTGCTGGCGAACGTGCAGTGCAGGTGAGTGGCATAAAGCCTGGTAGCTTTAGTGTAGCCTTTATGGATGCCTTATATACACTAGGTGATGCAGTTCTTATGTCTGAAAATCGTATACGCCCTGTGGTGCTACCTGATCAATTACAAGTATATTTCATTGGTGGTACGCAAGATGTAGGCCTCAACGAAAATCGCTTGCTAAGTGTCGTAGAAGAGGCGTGTCGAGGTGGTGTGACTTGTTTCCAATTTAGAGAAAAGGGAATGGGCACTTTAGAAGGACAACAGAAATTAGAGTTAGCCCAACAGTTACAACAAATCTGTGCGAAGTACAATGTACTCTATATTATCAACGACGATGTAGACTTAGCAGTAGCTGTTAATGCCGATGGCGTTCACGTCGGACAGGAAGATATGTGCCTAGAAGAGGTACGCCATCTTATAGGGCATAAGGTAGTTGGTATTTCCATTCACTCCGTGGAGGAACTACATAAGACCGATGTAGTCTACGCTGATTGTGTAGGTGTAGGGCCTATGTATGCTACAAGTAGTAAACCTGATGCACAAGAACCATGCGGCCCAACTCGAATTAGTGAACTACAAGCAGAAGGTTTAACACTACCATGCGTTGGTATTGGGGGCATTACCTTAGATAATACAAAACCTATACTAGAAGCAGGAGCCTGTGGTGTTGCCATTATATCTGCTATAGCCCATGCAGATAATCCTTATGAAGCAGCCCAACAGTTTAAGCATTTAGTGGATAGTACTAAATAGTTGCTATTACCATAATTTATGGATTATTACGCTCTATTAGTAATACAAGTACGGAATATAATCAAATAAAACACAACCAATAAAACACATCCCCAAAAACACAACCAAAATACAACCTTAATAGCAAATAGAACACAAAAAAAGACGATGACCTAAGTCATCGTCTTTTTGTTAAGGAAGTTGTTAGTACTTACTGTAAGAATATATTGTACTTACAGGTATGTTTAATATAAATCTGTACTTACAGGTTGTTAGTTTAGTTAGTGTCGTACTTACAGATTAGATGGATTCCACGAAACGGTGGAAGAAAGCTTGTGGGTGAGCACATACTGGGCAAAGTTTTGGAGCTTCTTCACCAACATGTACGTAACCGCAGTTAGCGCAGATCCAAGCAACTGGTTCGTCGTTGTGGAATACTTTGTTACCGGATACTTGAGCTGCTAATGCAAGGTAACGAGCTTCATGACGAGCTTCGATTTTACCAACTTCGCGCATTTGGTAAGCGATTTTAGCAAAGCCTTCTTTTTCAGCTTCTTCAGCGAATTCTTTGTACATTGTAGTGTGTTCGTAGTTTTCACCAGCTGCTGCATCACGAAGGTTAGCTTCGATATCGGAAGATACATCGCCACCATGAAGAGCTTTGAACCACAATTTAGCATGTGCAGATTCGTTGTGAGCTGTTTCTTCGAAATAATCAGCGATTTCGTTCATGCCAGCTTTACGAGCTGCTGCTGCGTAGAAAGTATATTTTTGGAATGCTTGGGATTCGCCAGCGAATGCTGCTTGAAGATTTTTTTCAGTGTTAGAACCTTTTAATTCTGCCATTTTAATACTCCTTTGTACTTACGATAATTTTCAAATTTGTTACTTAACTTATATATTCATAACCACTTGGTTGTGAATTCAAATAATAGAATACTTATTCTACAATTTTCGTGGGCGACTTCGCCTTAGTAAGAAAACTTATTCTTAGATTAAATAGACACTTGCCTAATTCTTAAAATAGTACTTACTGATTTGTGTTTTTCGGCACTTGCCGTCTTAACAGTTTTATATACAATGTGTTATCCGTATACTTAACGAATAATCATTGTTGACTATATTGTAACATACTAAATGAGAAATGCAAGTGTTTTTGTAAAATTTATTTCGAAAATTTTCTAAATGATAAATATTATCAATGTAGTAAAAATGCGGTTTCTTAAAGACTGAATAGTATAGGATTTGTAAAAATAGACGATTTTGATATTGAGAATGATAACTAAATGAAAAATCATTATTGATTAGATATTGATAACCTTTTCGTTAAATGTACTAATAACTACCCATAAAATGACTATATAACTATAGAATTATGATATGTTTATAGAACTCTGTATTTCTTGTATAATAAGTATATAAATACTGACGTTGTAAAAGGAGGCGCTATGGCATTTGTTAGATATTACGTAGGCGATGTGGTAAAGATGAAAAAGTCACATCCCTGCGGCAGTGATGAATGGGAAGTCAAACGGATTGGCACAGATTTCCTCATTGTATGTAATGGCTGTGGTCATCAACTGTTGATGCCGCGCCCGAAATTTGAAAAGGCAGTTAAGAAAATTGTATCTAGATTGCCGGAGAATGAATAAGGGGGACGTATGGTACGACTCACTGATTACGTAACAAGTGGGGGCTGTGCATGTAAGATTGGGCCTCATATATTAAATCGCGTATTAAAAGCGGTGATGCCTGTTACTAATGAACATGTACTAGCAGATATGACAGGTGCCGACGATGCAGGCGTATATAAACTTTCAGATACACTAGCATTAGTACAAACATTAGATTTCTTTACGCCTATGGTTAATGATCCTGTTTTATTTGGTAAGATTGCAGCGGCTAATGCATTGAGTGATGTGTATGCTATGGGCGGTGCACCGTTAACGGCTATGAACATTGTGGGGTTCCCTGTGCCTCTTGTTGAACAAGGTGTATTAACAGATGTATTAAATGGGGCTGGATCCATTGTGGCTGAATCTGGTGCTGCTATCGTTGGTGGCCACAGCATTGAAAATAAAGAACCTATATTCGGTATGTCTGTAACAGGACAAGTGCATCCAGATCGAGTTTGGAAAAATAAAGGCGCCCAAGTAGGAGATGTACTAGTGTTAACTAAGCGAATTGGTACAGGCATTATGAATAATGCGCTAAAGGGTGATTTGTTCCCCGTAGGTACCGAGCAAGCTGTGACTAGTATGAGTACGTTGAACAGAGTAGGAGCAGAGGTAGCACATAACTTTACCGTTCATGCGTGTACGGATGTAACTGGCTTTAGCCTTATGGGGCACTCTGTAGAAATGGCGAGTGCTTCCGATGTGACCATTCATATTAAGGCTTACGACATTCCACTCTTTGATGATGTCATCGAAGCAGCTCAAATGGGTTTGGTGCCTGCTGCATCGTATGGTAACCGCAAGGCCATAACCGATGTACAAGTTGATGAGGCTTTGGACCCTGTGTGGACAGATATTCTGTTTGATCCACAAACCTCAGGTGGTTTACTATTCTCTGTTCCTGCCAGTGAAGGTGATCAACTAGTTGAGGCGTTACATGCGGCTGGCATTGACTGTGCTGCTATTATTGGTACTGTTGAAAGTTTTAGCGGTCTGGCTGTACGCGTTACAGAATAAAATCATAAATAATAATTTCGCTACTATTGGCATAGATATAGAATTAAACTATTATTAGCTAATAGCTGATACTTTCACAAGATTTATAATGTATATAATATAGAGGTGTATGATGAGTAATACAAATGAATTAACTGTAGACGTACGTGGTAGCTTGTGTCCAAAACCTGTTATTGAAACTAAGAAGGTAAGCGATGCGAATCCAAGCGCTGTCATTACTACTATTGTAGACAATGAGGTTAGTAGCGATAATGTAGAAAAATTTGGTAAGTCTCGTGGTTATGGTGTGGCTATCCGTCAAGATGGCAAGGATTTCTATCTCACTATGACGCCAAATGCAAATCCCGTGCCAGAAGCAAGTTGCGAACCGATGAACTATGGTAACCGCGTCATCTTGATGACAAAAGATTATCTTGGTGAAGGTAGCGAAGAGCTCGGTAGAAATTTGATGAAAACCTTCTGGGTATGCATGGTAGAAGCAGATGTGAAACCATCTAAGATCTATTTCATTAATAGCAGTGTTAAGATGGTAACTAACGATTCTGTTCATTTGGAAAATATTAAAAAGCTAGCTGACGCAGGTGTGGAAATTGCAGCTTGTGGGATTTGCCTCGATTTCTATGGTGTGAAAGAAAACGTTGGTGTCGGTAGTATTACGAACATGTATGCTATTACAGATGCTATCCTTGGTGACAATATTGTTAAGCTATAATGTTAACGGTTTATTTTGATATATTGATTGAGCTACTGATTTAGATTAGATTTTTACTTCTCTAAGGAATCGTTGAGATAAAAGAAATCTAATCGTGTTGATTGTGATAGGAGGTGAGGCATTGGAAAATAAAAAATTACTTGTCGTTTTTACATCCTATTATTTTGGTGATAAAGCAGATAAGATATTGACAGAATTAGAGGTGCCTCATCAATTGATGGCCACACCTCCAGAACTTTATGATATGTGTGGGTTGTCTATTCAAATAGAACCTAATATTGTTGAAGAAGTTCAGACTATTTTAAAAGAACATAAGATTAGTACGTCAGGCCTCTTTTGGTATGAAAAAGGGGAGCTAGCCGTACCATATAAAGACTAGAATATGTCTAGTCTTTTGTGTTTTATGATGCATTTCATATGATTAGTATGGATATTATGGTAGTATAAGCATATGATATTTTTATCACTTATGGAGGTATATATGAGCAAATATGAAATAGAAAATGTAAAACTAACCGCTCCTACATTGGATCGTAAAGATTTAGAATATGCTATGACATATCGTTATGCATGTAAAAAATTTGATAGCACTAAAAAGATTTCTGATGAAGATTGGAACGCAATTTTAACAGCAGCTCGCTTGGCTCCAACATCCCTTGGTTTCGAGCCTTATGAATTGTTAGTAATCCAAAATCCTAAAATTCGTGAGAAAATGAAAGCTCATGGCTGGGGCATTCAAGCAGGTCTTGAAGCAAGTCATTTTGTAGTGTTCTTAACACGCAAAAAGGTAGACTTAGAATTCGATTCTCCTTATGTTCGTCATATTCAAGAGGAAGTTAAACAATTACCTGCAGAAATCGATGCAGCATATCGCGAAAAATATGCCCAATTCACTACAAGCGATTATAAAACATTTGAATCTGAACGCGCTGCCTTTGACTGGGCTTCTAAACAAGCATATATCGTTATGGCAAATATGATGACAATGGCTGCTTATGAAGGTTTAGATTCTTGTCCATTAGAAGGTTTCAATCAAGATGATATGACAGCACTTCTTGGTGACGAACTCGGTCTCTTCGATACGAAACATTTCGGCATCTCTGTAATGGCTGCCTTTGGCTACCGTGATGAAGAACCACATCGCAATAAAACACGTCGTACATTAGATGAAATTGTAACCGTAGTTGAATAATAAGAACTATTACATAAGAAAAAGAGGTCCCTTAAGGGACCTCTTTTTGTATTAGTATTATTTATACGTTGAAGCGGAAGTGTGTTACATCGCCATCTTTCATAACGTAGTCTTTACCTTCAAGGCGTACAAGGCCTTTTTCTTTAGCCGCATTTTGGCTGCCGCAAGCTTGTAAGTCATCGAAGGATACGATTTCAGCACGGATAAAGCCTTTTTCGATATCAGAGTGAATTTTACCAGCAGCTTGAGGTGCTTTGGTGCCATTTACAATTGTCCATGCACGAGCTTCCATTTCACCAGCAGTGAAGTAGTTGATAAGACTTAAGAGTGCGTAGCTTGCTTTGATAAGTTTTGTTAAACCAGATTCTTCAAGACCAAGATCTTCAAGGAATGCAGCGGATTCTTCTTCGGATAACTCTGCAATTTCGGACTCGATACGAGCGGACACAACAACGATGCCAGCGCCTTCGTTTTTCGCATATTCCTCAACGCGTTTTACATATTCGTTGGCAGAATAATCAGATACTTCATCTTCAGAAATGTTAGCTACATAAAGAGATGGTTTTGCAGTAAGCAATGTTAACTCTTTGATCATTTCTAATTCTTCTTCTTCGAGACCTTGTGCACGAACTGGTTTTGCTTCACCTAAACCTTCGATGATGCGTTCTAGCAATGGTAATTCGGCACGCGCATCTTTGTCACCGGATTTAGCGATTTTTTCAATACGTTGTTTACGTTTTTCAACGGACTCAAGGTCTGCAAGGCAGAGCTCAGTGTTGATGATTTCGATGTCGCGGATTGGATCGATAGAGCCAGAAACGTGAGTGATGTTAGGGTCATCAAAACAACGAATAACTTGTGCAATAGCATCTACTTGGCGGATATGGCTAAGGAATTTGTTACCTAAACCCTCACCTTTAGATGCACCTTCTACGAGGCCAGCGATATCTACGAAGCGCATAGCAGCAGGGAGGATACGTTTGGAACCAAACATTTCAGCCAATACAGCTAAGCGATTATCTGGAACGTCAACTACACCTACGTTTGGCTCAATTGTACAGAATGGATAGTTGGCAGCTTCAGCGCCTGCTTTAGTAATGGCGTTGAATAATGTACTTTTACCAACATTTGGAAGGCCTACGATGCCTACTTCTAAATTTGTGCTCATGGTACCACCTTTTATTAAAACATTGATTTCGTTCTTTCTGAAAGTTTCCATAGAAACTCTATCAAATAAATATTATATCATATAGCCGATATAAATTTGTACTAAAAAAGTGACACTATTAGTCACATAGGTGATTAATAGTGTCACTAAACAAAAATCCCACACTGATGTGTGGGATTTTATTTTGTATCTTATAGAGAGTGAGCTCGTAATTCTTCAGCGGAATGTGTGGAGATCCAAGCTGGTGGAATATCGAATACAGTGTAGCAACCTGTGCCGCCATGTTTAGCAAGACGGTAGATACCACGAGCGTAAGCAACAAGTGCAGAGCCAGTGAATTCAGGGTTGGAGTCAAGTTTCAAGGAATACTCGATAACGTGACGAGTGCCTTCTGTGCTTTCACCAGAGCGAAGAACGAAGCCACCATGTGGAATACCTTTGTGGTTGCGATCAAGTTCCTCTTGAGAGATAAAGTTTACTACAGTTTCATAACCTACGAAGTAGTTTTCCATAGTTTTGATTTCATTTTCAATTTTAGCTTTGTCAGCATCAGGAGCAGCTACTACATAGCACTCACGAAGGTGACCTTTGTAGCCATCAACGTCTGGAGTTTCACCATTACGGATAGCTTCAAGGTATTGTTCTTTAGGAACAGTGTATTGACGAGCATCAAGAACGCCATCGATACGACGGATAGCATCGGAGTGACCTTGGGAAACGCCACGACCCCAGAATGTGTAAGATTTGCCTTGAGGTAAGATGCTTTCAGCATAAACACGTTGTAAAGAGAACATGCCTGGGTCCCAACCGCAAGAAATCAATGTAGCAGTTTTAGCTTCTTTAGCTACTTTGTCTACGTTTGCGAAATGTTCAGGGATACGTGCATGTGTATCGAAGGAATCGATACAGTTGAAGTATTTTGTTACCATTGGAGTTTGTTCGATAAGGTCTGTTGCAGAACCGCCGCAAAGAACCATAACATCGATTTTACCTTTGAAATTTGGTAGATCTTCCATAGTATATGTAGGAACACCAGACACTGTTTCTAAACCTTTACGGCGAGAGAATACACCAACAAGCTCCATATCAGGTTGTAATTTTACGGATGCTTCAACACCACGGCCTAAGTTGCCATAGCCAACGATACCAATACGAATTTTGCTCATATTAGCCTCCTATATAAATCGAGAAATTTAATAATTAACATAATTATTATAGCATAAAATGATAGTTATTAATATTTTTCTATAGAATCAAATAAAATTAAATATATAATACTATCTATCATGTTGATGCTGTGATAGATTATAACTTTTAACTAACATAAAAAGGACCGATTATACTCCTAATATAGGTGTACAATCGGTCTTTTTGCCTTTATAGATTTTAGTTTCTATAGGAGATAAGCTTTATGCTAATTCTCCTATTAGAATTTTAATGTTTTAATTCTTTCAACGGCGCGAATTGTATTTTCACGGCTACCGAAAGCTGTTAAACGAAGGTAACCTTCGCCGTGAGGACCAAAGCCAGAGCCTGGTGTAGATACGATTTGAACTTGTTCGAGTAAGATGTCGAATAATTCCCAGCTAGTCATGTTGCCAGGAGTTTTTAGCCAAATGTATGGAGCGTCAACGCCACCGTATACAGTAAGGCCGATAGATTCAAGACCTTCTTTGATAATGCGAGCGTTTTCTTTGTAGTATGCAATGTTAGCGCGAGTTTGTTCGCGGCCTTCTTTTGTATATACTGCTTCAGCACCGCGTTGGATGATGTAAGGAACGCCATTGAATTTAGTGCATTGGCGACGGTTCCACATAGGGTTTAGCGCTTGGCGTTCACCGGATTTAGTTTTGCCAGTCACTTCTTTAGGTACAACTGCGTAAGCGCAACGTGTTCCAGTGAAACCTGCAGTTTTGGAGAAGGAACGGAATTCGATAGCTACTTCACGAGCACCTTCGATTTCGTAGATGGATTTTACTGTGTCTTCTGTGCTGATGAAAGCTTCATAAGCAGAGTCGAACATTAAAATCGCATCATTGTCTTTACACCATTTGATCCATTCTGCTAAACGAGCACGGCTCAAAACAGTACCAGTTGGATTGTTAGGGGAGCAAAGGTATACGATATCTACGCGTTCAGAAGGGAATTCTGGAGAGAAGTTGTTTTCAGCGTAAGTAGGGAGGTATACAACCTTTTGGAAGATGCCATCTACTGCTTCGCCAGTACGACCACCCATTACGTTAGAGTCTAAGTATACTGGGTATACTGGATCAGTGATTGCAATGATGTTATCTTCGCTGAATAACTCTTGGATGTTACCAACATCAGATTTTGCACCATCGGAAACGAATACTTCATCAATCGCAATGTCTACGCCTAATGGTTTGTAATCGCCATCAACAATAGCTTGACGTAAGAAGTCATAGCCTTGCTCAGGACCGTAACCGCGGAATGTTTCAGCTTTACCCATTTCTTGAACGGCTTTGCTCATAGCGTCGATAATTGCTGGAACAAGTGGTAATGTAACATCGCCGATACCAAGACGAATGATATCTGCATCTGGATGCGCTGCTTGATAATCTGCAACCTTTTTAGCGATATTAGCAAATAAATAAGAACCTTGTAGGTTTAAATAGTTTTCATTAATATTAGCCATGATGACTCCTTTTTATAATCAGATTTCTCTATATATAGTAAATTATATAGAATAATGACGCAAGGATTTTCTATAGAATTTTTCTTTAATCTAAATAGTGTAAGTATTTTTTATATAAAAGAGGGGAATATGGGGAATTTATTACTCGAAACCATTTATTTTATAATTCCTTTTAGAAATTTCGCTTTTGATGTATAATAAATAAAAAGAGAGCCATCAACGTGTGGTAGCGTTAGGCTCATCTTATAAATGTTTTGAGAGAATTGCCTAGCGTGCGAGTATTTTGTATACTTTGTTGCGTTAGGCTTTTATCTTTACATTACTTGAATAGTGCAAAGAGTGATATTGCTATGGAAATTACAAAAAGAATTAAGTAGTACTTTTCGAATTTGCTCATAGTATCACCACCTTTCGGTGATGGGCCTAACTCACGTGATGACTCTTAGCATTAGTATATCAATGTAATTTTAGGAAAAATAGAATTGACATTTGGTTATATGCCAATTTTTGCGTAGTGTTTTACTACGCTTTTTTATTGAAAAATATCAAAACTATATAGGATTAACTTTGTTTTTGATATAATTTAAATACATACATATTATCGTGCGATTTTATATGAAAGTGGTGTCTTTATGCTGACGATTAGCAATAAAGGATGGCTTTTTACTTCTATATTAAGTGCCTTGATGGCGTTTACGTCGTTGTCGACGGATATTTATTTGCCTGCCATGCCAGAGATGGGACGTGATCTCAAGGGTGATGCAGAGTTAACGTTGACTGGTTTCTTAATAGGTTTTGCGCTAGCCCAGCTTTTTTGGGGAGCTGTTAGCGATAAAATTGGTCGTAAGAAGCCGCTGATTATAGGGATAGTCTTATTTATCATAGGCTCAGTAGGCTGTGCCTTGAGTTCATCTATGCTAGAATTACTAGCTTGGCGCGTATTCCAGGCCTTTGGTGCCTGCGTAGGTCCTATGTTATCACGGGCTATGATTCGTGACTTATATGGTCGGACAGAAGCGGCTAAAATGCTATCTACATTAGCCATTGTTATGGCTATAGCACCTATTGCAGGGCCGATGCTAGCAGGGCATCTACTCGTATGGTATACATGGCATTCCATATTTTGGTTGCTTGTTGCCATCGGTATTCTAATGCTTGTTGCCGTATTAGTCATTCCTGAAACACATCCAGTAGAGAAGCGCAGTAAAAAATCTATAAGCCATACCTATAATAATTATTGGATTTTATTACGCAACAAAGGCTTTATGAAATATACGCTATGTGTTAGCTCGTTTTACATTGCTATCTATGCGTTTTTAACAGGATCGCCTTATGTATATATTGATGTCTACGAAGTGCCAAAAGAGTATTTTGGTTATCTATTTTCTGTTAATATTATTGGTGTCATGTTACTGAGCGCCATCAATCGTCGTATTGTAAGTGCTATACGCCTTGATAGATTATTGCGATATGCCACATTATTTGCAGCTATTTGTGTATCCGTTGTAATGGGCTTGATGGTTTTAGGTTACCATTCACTGTGGTTAATCGTTATTGGCTGCTTCTTATTCTTCTCCATGAATGGTATCATTGCAGCTGTAACAAATGCATTAGCATTAGATAGAGCAGGTAGAATGGCTGGGTCTGGGGCGGCATTACTAGGTGCTATGCAATATGGTAGTGGTATTGTATCATCGTTGATGCTTACCTTCTTACCAAACGATACGGCAGATCCTATGATGGGGGTCATTACATTATTTGTTATTATTTGCGCCATTATCGCCTTTCCTGAAGATGAAAAATATAATCGTATATAATATTGGTGAAAGCAAGGGCTTAAATTTGAGCTCTTGCTTTCATTCTTTTTTTAGGTTATAATAGTAAGGCTTATTGATGGTAAGCACTTCCTACCCCTATGTGTCGATAGGGGCATTAGTCCGAAAGAGGAGGTGATTTTGTATGAACAAATACGAAGTCATGTTTATTGTGAAACCAGCTGAAGAGGAAGCAACTAACGCTGTTATTGAAAAAGTAGAAGCTTTAATTGCTCGTGTAGGCGGCACAGTAGAAAAGGTAGATCGTTGGGGCAAGCGTCGTCTTGCTTACGCTGTGAAGAAATTCACTGACGGTTTCTATGTATTGATCAACTTTGAAGCAGCTCCTGCTGAAATCAAAGAAATCGATCGTGTATTGAAAATCAACGATGAAGTCCTAAGACATCTAATTGTTAAACACGAAGCATAATTAAAGCCTGGAGGAAAACATGAACTCTGTACAAATTCTAGGTAATTTAGCTCGTGATCCTGAAGTACGCTATACCAAAACTGGTCGTGCAGTAGCAACTTTCACAGTAGCTGCCACAAACACCTATATTGATTCCACAACAAATGAGACGAAAGAACAAACTGCTTTCATCAACTGCGTTGCTTGGGGTAAACTTGGTGAAGCGGCAGGCAATCTTCGTAAAGGCAGTCGTTGCTTTGTAGAAGGTCGTTTGCAAACTCGTTCTTACGAGACTCAGGACGGTCAAAAACGGTACGTTACTGAAGTAGTAGCGAACTTTGTGGGCCAATCCCTTGATATGAATACTAATTCTTTCGAAGGTGGGTCCAATTTTGATAGTTTCAGTACAGGCGGCGATGACGAAAACATCCCGTTCTAGTGTCAGGGACTCCTACTAATTCGAAAAGGAGGATTCGCAATGAGAAGAGATAGAGGCAGAAAGCCAAGAAGAAAAGTATGCGTTTTCTGTGCAGACCATATCGATCAAATCGACTATAAAGACGTTGCTAAACTTCGTCGTTTTACGACTGAACGCGGCAAAATCTTACCTCGTCGTATTTCCGGTACTTGCGCAAAACATCAACGCAAATTGACTACATCTATCAAACGTGCACGTGCAATTGCTTTATTGCCATTCACTGCTGAATAATTGATGAATCAAGGCGGTACAACCATTTGGTTGTATCGCCTTTTTGCTTTTATGAATAGAGACTATGCCTTTAACGCATAGTCTCTTTTTTATTCCTTTGATTCTCAGGGATTATCATATTTACTGAGTGTAATAAATATTCAATATAATAGATATAGAAATATATGATGAAAATTTATAATAATACCTTTAAAGTCGGATTCTATATGATTAATCTATATAGCCGAATTAATAAAACTTATGCATATAATCAGGAAAGCTTATGGTTTTTATACTATAATGTGAGTATATGCTTAGTACTGTAAAGTTCAGTGAAAGGTGGTAAGTACATGGGATTTTTGAAAAAGGATATATCCCGTCGCCAGTTTATTGGTGGTGCTTTAGCGTTAGCAGCCGCGTCAGCGGTACCGTCGTTTATACGAGGTGCCTATAAGCCAACACAGTCTGATTCATTGCAAGTATGGACTTGTGGAGGTTTGTCGGAAGCATTTCTCGATTTAAACCAAGTCTATACGATGCACACAGGGCACAATATTCAGTACACTGGTGCCTTTGCAGGTGCTATTGGTAAATCACTGCTTGCCGAAAAAAGCCGCACCGAAGTCTTTGGGGCTCGTGGTTTGGATCTAGCGAAAAATATGCGCAAAAAGGGCGTAAGTATCGCGTTTGAACCATTATGTTTTACGGATTACGTCATCGTTACACCTAAGGGGAACCCTGCCGGGATTAGGGATTTGAAGGATATGGCAGAGCCCGGTGTACGCGTTATGTTGCCATTAGGTGCATCACCTCCTGGTAGTGCCTCTGTAAAAGGGATTATGAAGCTCTCTGGATTAACCGATGGCATTATGAAAAACATGATTGCCGAAAGTGCTTGTGTAATCTCCATGATGTGTGATCTTGTCGAAGGTAAAGCGGATGTATCTATCATTGAAAAGCGCCTTACTACCCATGATCGGTTTAAGGATCGTATAGAGTACTTCCCCATTCCTGCACAATTTGTGCCGCCTGCACCACTTACTTTCACCATTAATACAATGAAATATGTACAAGATCGTGCACTGGCTGCAGATTATATTGAATTTACACGGTCCCAAGAAGGACAACAAATCTTAGAAAATCACGGATTTACATCCGTTCATAGTGCGAGAGGTCTCGATTTGATAGAAAGGTTTGGTGTGAAAGATGTGTAGTCATTGTCCGTCATCTACATCCTGTGGGGCTCAAGGCAGTTCTGGTATATCTGGTAAACAAGCCCCTAAGAATTTAACGCTTTGGCGTCGTATTGTACAGTTTATATTCCTCTTTATTATGGGGAAATGGGTATATTATGGTATATTCCGATGCCCCTATATCGTGCCTTTTGTTAACTGTGAAAGCTGTTCCATGATTACCTGCTGGGGCCGCATTACCACATATTTCTATGCTTGGTGGATTATTCTGCCAATTATGGTCGTATTCTTTGGTCGAGCATTCTGTAGTTGGTTCTGCCCAAGTGGGTGGGTTAACCAAATGCTAGGAAAAATATCTATGGGACCACTAAGAAATCGTAAGAATTATATGCGTTTTCTTCAACTCGGCATGGTAGTCACTATAATTTTAGGGCTCGTAGTATACTTCAAATTTGGTAATCCTCGTATTATGATTCCAATTCGGACGAGCGATGAATATTTTAATGCTGTCATTTTATCTATGCAGTTCTCCGAATGGTATTGGGCGGCTCGCACTATAACGGTCGTGTCCATTATTGCAGGTTCCCTTATCATCGCCAATGCATGGTGTCGCTTTGTATGTCCATTTGGTGGGGTAATGGAATTATTACGTAAAATTTCCATTTTTAAAGTATATAAAACTAGTGATTGTGACGATTGTGATGCGTGTCTACGTGTTTGTGAAATGGGAACACGACCAAATGAAATGAATTGCACCAACTGTGGTGATTGCTTACATGTATGCCATAAAGATGCTATTAGATTTGGTCGGAAAGGTTAATTATGAAAGAAATTCAAGGACAAAGTTTCCTACAAAATCATCCATGTTACAACAAGGCTGCTTCTGCTAATTGGGGACGCTTACATTTACCAGTAGCGCCGAATTGTAATATTCAATGTAATTATTGTAATCGTAAGTACGACTGTGCGAATGAAAATAGACCGGGCGTGACGCAGCACGTTTATACACCACAAGAGGCAGCGGCCTTTGTGCACAAGGTGTTTGAAGCTCGTCAAGATATCTCTGTAGTAGGCATTGCAGGCCCAGGGGATCCTATGTGTGATGCGGATAAGACACTAGAAACATTCCGCCTCGTTAAAAACGATTTCCCTCACGTCATGCTCTGTTTATCTAGTAATGGCTTAGCAGTGCCTGATTATGTCGATGAAATCGCTGATTTAGGGATTACTCATGTTACGATTACGGCTAATGCTATCGATCCAGAAATTGCAAAACATGTGTATTCCATGGTTCGCTATGAGGGGAATATCTACAAGGGTATCGATGGGGCTCGTATCTTGTTAGAGCGTCAGGCTGAAAGTATCCGAAAATTAAAGGAAAAGAATATAATTGTTAAAATTAATACTGTAGTAGTGCCTGATGTCAATATGGACCATGTACCAGCCATTGCTAAACAAGCAGAAGCATGGGGCGTAGATTTGATGAACTGTATTGCTATGATTCCAGTTCATGATACAGCCTTTGAACATCACCGAGGTCCGACTTCAGAAGAAATCGATAACATGCGTCAATTTATTGGTCACTATGTGCCACAGATGACGCACTGTAAGCGCTGTAGAGCTGATGCTATTGGCCGTTTGTGTGAAGCCTAGAAGTATAAAAGGCTATATACCGAAGTATATAGCCTTAACGTTGATAAGTATTATTTACTATTCTTTATGATTGTATGTAGTGCAGATAATGCAACCTCCACATCTTCAAGTGTGTTGGCATAGCCAAAGGAGAAGCGCACGGTTCCTTCTGGATAGGTACCTAGCGCTTGGTGTGCTCTTGGAGCACAGTGTAGTCCGACCCGTGTCATGATGTGATACTTTGACTCTAGTTCGTATGCAATACTAGCAGCATCCATATCATCAATTGTGATAGATATGACGGCTGTTCTATCTTGGATATCTTGTTTGCCGATGATGTTAACTCCAGTTATTGAACGTAAACCTTCGAGGAAGGCATTGGTCAACGCTAGCTCGTGGTTATGAATGTTCTTCATGCCGACCGATTTGATGTAGGAAAGTCCTTCATTGAGGCCGATGATGCCAGGTAGATTTAACGTGCCTGCTTCAAAGGCGTCGGGCATGTTGGTAGGCATCGTTTCTAAATGTGAAAAGCTGCCTGTACCGCCAGCAATAAGTGGGGTTAAGGTCTGAGCCATTTCTTTGGTCAAAATAATACCACCAATACCTTGGGGGCCTAATAATCCTTTATGACCTGTAAAGCATAGTGCGTCTATATGACATGCTTTCACATCAATAGGGATGACACCTGCCGTTTGAGCTGCATCTACAATGAAGTGTAGATTGTGAGCCTTGCAGATAGCACCAATTGATTCAATAGGTTGTACGGTACCACATACATTGGATGCGTGATTGATAATCATAGCCACTGTATTGGGGCGAATGAGAGATTCTATACTTTCAAGTTGGACGGAGCCAGTTTTGTCGCAAGGGATAATATCAAAGGTAATACCTTGTTCAAGTAGTTGAGTAAGTGGTCTCATGACTGCGTTGTGCTCCATAGCGCTAACAAGTACATGATCACCGGCTTTCAACAGGCCCTTGATGACCATGTTCAAGCTCATTGTCACATTCTGAGTAAAGGTGACGTGAGATGGATCATGACCGCTAAATAAGGTGTTTATTCGTTGTCTCGTTGTATAGATAATATCCTCTACATCGTAGGCGAGGGAGTAGGAGCCACGGTTAATATTGATACCGTAGTTCGTTATATAGTTTGACATGGCGTTAGCCACATTAGGTGCTTTGGGGAACGTGGTACTGGCATTATCTAAATAGATATAGTTCATAGGTAATCTCCATGAATAACAAGGTGTATTTATGGTTATTATATCATGAGTCATATGCTTGATAGGGTACGAGTATATACTCATATATTTGTAGTGTAGTTTGTTTGAAAGGAGTTTATTATGAGTGGGTCTCATGAAAAACGAAATTTAATTATTGCAGGCCTTATTATTGGCGCTATTGCAGGCTTCCTCGTACTAGCTGGCAATCCGGGCAATATGGGCTTCTGTATTGCTTGTTTTGTTCGCGATACTGTCGGTGGTCTAGGCCTACATCGTGCCGAACCAGTACAGTACATTCGTCCAGAAATTATCGGTCTTATTTTAGGGGCTTATGTATTGTCCATGATTCGTGGTGAACACCAAAGTAAAGGTGGTTCCTCTCCAATTATTCGATTTATTCTCGGCTTCTTTGTTATGATTGGTGCTTTGATGTTCCTCGGTTGCCCAATCCGTATGATTTTAAGACTTGGCGGTGGGGACTTAAATGCTTTGTTCGGTATTGCTGGTTTTGCTGGTGGTATCGGCTTTGGTACTATATTCTTGAAAAAAGGCTATTCTTTACAACGTACCTATGCATTGAGTAAATTAGAGTCCGCTATGATGCCTGCTATCCAAGTTGGTTTGTTAGTTTTAGTAGTAGCGGCCCCAGCATTTATCTTCTTTAGTCAAAAAGGTCCAGGTGCCATGCATGCACCTTGGTTAATTTCATTGGCGGCAGGTCTCGTGGTAGGTGGCTTATCTCAAGTTAGCCGTCTTTGTACCGTTGGTGGTTTCCGAGATTTATTCTTGTTCAAAAAATCTATCCTTATCTTTGGCTATTTAGCTGTTCTCATTGGTGTATTTGTTGTAAATATTAGCTTTGGTAATTTCCATCTTGGCTTTGAAAATCAACCGATTGCACATACAGATGGCTTGTGGAACTTCCTAGGTATGGCGCTTGCAGGTTTCTGTAGCGTGTTGCTTGGTGGTTGCCCATTGCGTCAATTGATCATGACTGGCGAAGGTAACTCTGACTCTGCGGTAACAGTACTTGGTCTTGCAGCAGGTGCTGCATTCGCTCATAACTTTGGTTTAGCTGCCTCCGGTGCTGGCCCTACATTGAATGGTCAAATTGCAGTAGGTGTTGGTTTTGTAGTGGCTCTTATTATTGCTATCCTTAATACAAAACGAGCAAATGCTTAGGTAGAAATGAGTGATTATGAAATATATTGCCACATTTTACTCTCACTTTGGAGCGATTCGCTTCAAGCGTGAAGCCCCTGAAGGGGTAACCAATATAGAACTCCGTCCAGTGCCTCGCGATTTGAGTTCTTCTTGTGGAACGAGTGCATCTTTTGATGCTGGTGAAAACTTTACGTTTACAGATGATCCTACAGAGGAGATTGAGCAAATCGTTGCTGTCACTGATGATGGGTATAGAACTATATTTGAAAGTCCCAATAAATAAACATTAGAGCCTTTTAGCGTCGCTAATCTAAGCGGTTCTATAATCATTATGTAACGCAAAAAGAGGAGCTATCCGTTGGATAGCTCCTCTTTGTTATACAGCTTTATATTTTTTAGGTGCTTCACCTTTTTCAGCGGCTTCTTTATCGGCGCGCCATTTGCGTTCGAAATACTTATGATATTCTACAGGAACGTCATCAGGTGTTAAGCTTTCATAAAAACTAGTAGTTCCATTTGCTTGAGCTCGTTCATAAAACCATGTTTTAAATTCTAGCATGGACAAGCGTGCTTGTAGGCTTTCGATTTCTACTAATACGCGATCTCGTTGATTTTTGATAATAGATAATCTTTCATTAATGCGACTATCACCTTCGACGCAGTAGTCGATAAAATGTTTGATTTCCTTAATAGGCATACCGGTATGCTTCATGCATTCAATCAATTCTAACCAATCCATATCTGTGTCATGGAATACACGGATACCACCAGCAGAACGTTCTACGAAGGGTAATAGACCTTCTTTATCATAGTAACGCAATGTAGAAGGTGCCACATTTAGTTTTTTTGCGATTTCGCCAACAGTATATGTCATAGGACCTCCTTTTATATATGTAAGTTATAGACAGATATAAAAACCATAAATATAAATTGTATTGACTTAAACCTAACTTTAAGTTTTATACTATAAACATACTTGAAGTATAACACTAGTTATTTTGAGTGACAATATTTACAATCATTATACTTGGTTATGTATGGTGATTGTAGCTGAAGTAAATATAATGTGTAGAAAGGATTACCATGAACTTAATTGATATAAAATCCCCAGCCGATTTAAAAGGCTTATCTATTGCTGAATTAACAGATTTAACAGCACAGGCTCGTCAAGCTCTCATGACAAAGGTATCTGAGCACGGCGGCCATTTTGGTCCACCTATGGGCGTAGCAGAAATGATCATGGCCTTGCACTATGTATTTAACTCTCCTGTAGATAAGATTGTATATGACGTATCTCATCAATCCTATGTACATAAGATGGTTACAGGTCGTGCATTGGCGTTCTTAGATCACGATCATTATGATGATGTAACGGGCTATACAGATCCTACTGAAAGTGAGCATGATTTCTTTAACATTGGTCATACATCCACATCTATCTCCTTAGCATCTGGCCTGGCTACTGCTCGAAATTTAAAGGGCGACTCTGAAAATATTATTGCTATTATTGGTGATGGTTCTTTATCTGGTGGGGAAGCCTTTGAAGGTCTAGATTATGCGGCCACATTAGATAGCAATATGATTATTATCGTTAACGATAATGACCAATCCATTGCAGAAAACCATGGTGGTTTGTATCGTGGCCTTCGTGAATTGCGCCAGACTAATGGTGAAAGCTCTAATAATATCTTTAAGGCTCTTGGTTTAGATTATCATTTTGTAGCCGATGGTAATGATTTAGAAACATTGATCAATGTATTCAAGGATGTAAAAGACATTGATCATCCAATCGTTTTACACATCGTTACTCAAAAGGGTAAGGGTTATGCCATTGCAGAGCAAAATAAAGAAGCCTTCCACTGGACAATGCCTTTTGATTTAGAAACAGGTAAACTCAAAAAGGAACATCATGGTCCGACCTATGCTGGTACAATTGCGGACTATTTGATGGAACAAATTAAAGTAGATCCAACAGTGGTAGCTATTAATGCAGGGACACCAGGTGGCTTTGGCTTTAACGCTGAATGGCGTAACGAAGCTGGTAAACAATATATCGACGTAGGCATTGCGGAAGAACATGCTATTGCAATGAGTTCTGGTATCGCTAAAAATGGTGCTAAGCCAGTGTTCAGTGTAGATAGTACCTTCTTACAACGCGCTTATGACCAATTGGTTCAAGATCTTTGCGTCAATAATAACAGTGCTGTTATTATCAATCATATGGCATCTGTATATGGAATGAATGATGTCACGCATTTAGGGTTCTTTGATATACCTATGCTTACTAGCATTCCTAATTTAGTATACTTAGCACCTACTAATAATGAAGAATTGTTGGCTATGACCGAATATGCAGTGCATCAACACGAGCATCCTGTGGCCATTCGTGTTCCTGTAGGTGAATTTACATCTACTGGTGTAGCCGATACGACTGATTACAGCATTTTAAATAAATCTGAAGTGACTCGTCGTGGTGAACGCATTGCCTTATTAGGGCTTGGTAATTTCTATCATCTAGCTAATCAAGTGGCTGATGAATTGGCTAAAGACGGTATTCATGCAACCGTAGTTAATCCTAAATTTGCTTCTGGCCTTGATGAAGCATTACTGGAAGAGTTGAAAGCAAATCATTCTGTAGTATTTACATTGGAAGATGGTGTAGTTGAAGGCGGTTGGGGCCAACGTATCGCTAGTTTCTATGGTCCATCTGATGTGCGCGTTAAAAACTATGGTATTGCTAAAGAATTCCACGATCGTTATGATGCAACAGAGTTATTACGAGAAAATGGTGTTTCTTTAGAGCAAATTGTAGCTGATGCAAAACAAATTTTATCCGTTTAGTTTGATAAAATATTAAATAAATAATTCTCTCTATAAATGCAGTAGAAATCTAGTAAGTTTTTGGTTTCTACTGCATTATTTTAATGTTATATTTTATAAAAATATAAAAAATGTTAAAAGATTATAGATTTTTTTCGAATAGGACTATAAAAATTAGATGAAGTATTATATAATATTATCTACAGTATGTATTACAGTAGAACAAGTTTGTTGTTAATGTACAAAAATATCACAGTATTATATAAGTAAGTATTAATGAAAAGGGAGATTGTAAGACGTTGAAAAAAGTATTAACCTTAACATTAGCCGTGGCCATCGTCGCCGGTGGCTATATGTCTGAGGCTAATGGGGCGGGAGAACAGCCTTCTAAGCAGGCACCGTCTATATCTGAGATAAACATATATACGCCTAAAGAACTCAATGCACGTCAAAAAGACTTGGTTGATATCGGTCGCTATACGGCATCCGGTGATCAAGGTGCATTGAAAAGTACAATCGCATCTGCTATTGAGCGAGGTACGTTGACACCGCAAGAGGTGAGTATTGCGATTCGTCAACTTTACTCTGCTGCTGGTTTAAAGCAAATGAATGCAGCATTAGCTACATTTGATCAATTACGTGAGGAGCGTCCTGAGTTTGGCGCTGATTACGAAAAAATGGTTCCAAAGCAAACAGGACTTAGTGCTTTATTGGGGAATGGCACTAATGGGGCTGCTTTGGCTAAGGCTAAAAATGAGGATACAAAAGAAGCGGTTCAATACAATACGTTCCGTATGAAGAAACCAAAACCGCAAAATCGTAATCGCTCTCGCCTTGGTAAGTTGGACCGTGAATTGGTTGCTGCCGCAGCTTTAGGTACGCGTGTAGGTAAAAATAATCTATTCGCTGCATCTGAAAAGAGTTTATCTGAGCTAGGCCTCAGCAAATATCAAATTGAAAATCTTGAATCTTTGATTTTCTAAGAATATAAAGACCTACTTCTTTGGAAGTAGGTCTTTTTTATATGGTTGATAAGGGAAATGTAATTGACGTTTAACTCCCCCTTTTCTATAATTAATAAGATAGGTATATGACCTGTAATAATAGATATAATTAATCGTTAACATAGATGTAAGGAGAAAGTATGCGCCTTCGTAGAAAACCGTGGATTGATGAAGCTATTCACGAATATGACTCTCATATCATTTTGTCTGGTCAAGAACAGTACAAGGGCAAATGGCGTGAGTTATTTGCCCATCCTGAACGTCCTTTATATATGGAACTTGGAACAGGTAAGGGACGTTTTATTGCAGGCATGTCTGAAGCGTATCCAGATGCCAATTTTGTAGGTTTTGAAGTGCAAATTGGCGTAATTTATTATGCAGCTCAAAAGATTTTTGAAGCAGAACGTGATAATGCTAAGGTATCTCTCTTTGATATCGCTGGCATTGAAGAGGTTGTAGCGCCTGGTGAAGTAGATCGTTTTTACATTAACTTCTGTGATCCATGGCCTAAGGCAAAACATGCTAAGCGTCGCCTCACATACCATACATTCCTCGATCGTTATGCTCGTCTTTTAAAAGATGGTGGCGAGGTTCACTTTAAAACGGATAACGAAGGTTTATTTATGTTCTCTCTTGAAGAATTCAAAGAGTGTGGCTGGGAACTTAAGAATGTAACCTATGACTTACATAGCACAGACCTTCCAAATGTAAAAACTGAGTATGAAGAGAAGTTCAGTGCTAAAGGGCAACCTATTTTCCGCTTAGAAGCAATTAAGCCAAAAGTACAAAAGGAGGCTTAATATGGAAACACCGAATAAGGGGGATAGTCGGTGGGGCTCACTCTTTAAAAATGATTTACAAGGTATGCTTTTACCTATATTGCTCATCACGATTATAGGTAGTGTAAATATCTTCAGTGCCACCTATATAAGCTCTATTTACGAAAATACAGGGCTCTTAGGCTACTTTACAAAACATATGGGGTTCCTATTGTTTTCAATGGCAATAGGTGTAGTGTTATATCGGTATGATTATAGACAACTACAAAAGCCACATATGTTGCAACGCATTATGATTGTAACACTCATAGGTATGGTGTTAGTCCTAGTGGCGGGCTCTGTCATTAATGGTGCTCGCCGGTGGATTGTTATCGGTCCCGTATCGATACAGCCATCGGAATTTGCTAAGTTAGCGGCCATAATATGGACATCGGCTAAGTTGAGTACAATGAGAAAATGGGGAAAAGCGAGATATAATAACCCACTAACGAATTTACAAGGTTACGTGGGAGAACGGGTAGGTTATATGTTGCCAATGTTAGTTTGGCCTATAATCTTTGCGGTTCTAACAATCTTGCAACCAGATATGGGGACCACTGTACTAATTTTTGGGTTCTCCTTCATACTAATTTACTTGGCAGGCTTTGATGGGCGATTCTTTGGTGGTGCCTTTGCCGTAGCTGGTGTGATAGGCTTCATTGCAGCTCGTATGTCACCATATCGTTGGGAACGGATTCAGTCTTGGTTCGATCCTTGGCCTCATGCGCAAGATATGGGCTATCAAACTGTACAAGGTCTTTTGGCCGTAGGTTCTGGTGGTATTCTTGGGGAAGGCTTTATGCAAGGTACATCTAAGTACTTTTACTTACCAGAGGCACATACCGATTTTGCATTTGCTGTGTGGGCTCAAGAAATGGGCTTTGTCGGTGCTGTCTTTGTCGTTCTCTTGGTAACGGCCTTTACATACTTTGGGTTCCGTATTGCTAATAAATCTCGTGATGAATTTGGCAGATGGTTAGCTATGGGCATAACCTTGCTCATCAGTGGCCAAGCCTTATTTAATATTGCCATGGTTTGCGGCATTATGCCGGTAACAGGTGTGCCTTTGCCATTTATTAGTTATGGTGGTTCTTCATTGTTAATGAACTTTATGGCCATAGGCTTATTAGCTAGCGTTGGCCGCCGTAATGTAGAAGGTGTAAAACAAGTTGGTACGACTGAGGATTTACCATCCTTGCGTGAAGAGACACAAAGTCGCTTCAAACCTAAGGCGACTCCAGAAACAGACAAGACTGAAATGCCTGGCCCGTTCAGACCTAGAGAGTCTAGAAGGCCAACGCGTAGACGTCCAAGACCTAAAAATTGATGTGTAATTCTTATATTTTATAAGAGTAACATATATGTGTAAATTCCAATGCTATATCGCATATGGTATGGTATTGGAACCTAGTGTTGTTATTGTGGTGAGAGGAAAAAATGAAGGATTATATTGATATTCAAGAGCGCCCATCTTGGGGCCGTATGTTGCCACTTAGTTTCCAACATTTATTTGCTATGTTTGGCTCTACTGTATTAGTACCATATTTGTTAAAAGTAGATCCTGCAACGGCTTTATTTATGAATGGTATCGGCACATTGTTATACCTGTTCGTATGTAAAGGTAAAATCCCTGCATACCTCGGTTCTAGCTTTGCTTTCATTGCTCCTGTAGCTGGTGTATTATCTGCCGGCCTTGGTTATGAGGCAGCTAAAGGTGCCTTCGTTGTATTTGGTTTATCCTTTGTGATTTTATCCGTTCTAGTTCGCTATATTGGTACTCGTTGGATTGATAAGTTATTCCCACCGGCTGCCATGGGTGCTATCGTTGCTATTATCGGCTTGGAGTTGGCTCCAGTAGCGATGAGTATGTCTGGTCTTATTGGTAATCAAGACTTGGGCATGAGCCATAGCCAAGCAGTATTTATTTCTATGTTTTCCTTAGTTGTTACCTTGCTTGGTACTGTTGTGTTCCGTGGCTTCTTAGCTGTAATCCCTGTTCTTATCGGCGTTGTTGCTGGTTATATCTTATCTGCCTTTATGGGCGTTGTTGATTTCTCTGGCGTAGAGGCTGCACCTTGGTTCTCCTTACCTCAGTTCTATGGCATGCCTGTATTTGATATCAATGCAATCATCATGATTATGCCAGCACTCTTCGTAGTATTTGCAGAACATGTAGGTCACTTAGTTGTAACTAGTAATATCGTGTCTAAAGACTTGATGAAAGAACCAGGCTTACAACGTTCTTTGCTCGGTGATGGTCTTGCGAACATCTTATCTGGTTTCTTTGGTGCTACACCAAACACGACATATGGTGAAAACATCGGCGTTCTTGCTATCACACGTTGCTTCAGTGTATGGGTTATCGGCGGTGCTGCCGTTCTTGCTATGATTATCTCCTTTGTAGGTAAAGTAGCTGCTCTTATCCATGCTATCCCAGTACCAGTTATGGGTGGTGTATCCATTCTCTTGTTCGGTATCATTGCAGCATCTGGTTTGCGCATGCTTGTAGAACGCAAAGTAGATTATACAAATCCTGTGAACATGATCTTAACATCTGTTATCCTTGTTGTAGGCCTTAGCGGTGCTGAACTTGCTGTAGGTCCTGTTGTGTTGAAGGGCATGGGCCTTGCGACTGTAGTAGGCATGGCAATGAGTATCATCCTATTGATCCTTCAAAAAACAGGCGTTGGTAATGACCAATTGAAAAAAACAGAAGTATAATCGATTTTAAGTCCAGTGATACAATAGTATCTTACGATGTTAGTAGATAATATTGAAACATTAAACTAATATACTGTATAAGTAACGACTACTGAATCAGGTAAGACCTGTGAAAGTAGTCGTTTTTATTATCTTATAAATATCATCGTTTAATACTTGTGAACTGAATAGGTTTAGGATGTAAGAATATTTGATATGAAATAGATTTATATGATAAGGGTTATCTTTATAATTTATTCTTTATATTGTATAATGAATATATAAGTTGTATAAAATTAATTGAAGAGAGGAGGGCCTATGGAGTTTTTAGTATGGATGGCTATAGGGATTGCCCTAATGGCTGTAGAACTCGTTGTTCCAGGTGGTATTTTGGGACTCATTGGTTATTGTGCATTCCTATGGGGTGTTTTTGAAGCGCTTGGGGAAGGTACGGTGGCACTATATGCCGTACTAGGATTAACTGCCTTGTTAATTGTCCTTGTCATCGTGTTCTTTAATCACTTTGAAAAGACTTGGATAGGCAAATTGTTTACCTTAGGGCAACGATCTACGACAAAAGCTGGTTATGTATCTAATGATGTATTAGATGATTTAGTCGGTAAAGAAGGCGTAGCTCATACTACACTACGCCCTGCAGGTATTGCTAAAATTGATGGTAATTTGGTGGATGTTGTGACCGAAGGGGACTTCATCGATGCCGGTTCACCTATTGTGGTGCTTCGTGTTGTGGGCGGCCGCAATATAGTTAGAAAGCGCGATTAAGCTTTCACCACATCGTCGTATATAATGGAGGTTATTATGGATGTAGGTATTTTAATTTTGATTCCCATTCTACTGATTGGGATTATGGTGTTCTTGTATGTTGTGCCATTAGGCCTTTGGGTATCTGCTCTTGCAGCAGGCGTTAATGTTGGTATCTTTACACTCGTAGGTATGCGCTTGCGTCGTGTAAATCCATCTCAAATCGTAATGCCTTTGATTAAAGCAAATAAAGCAGGTCTTGATGTTAATGTAAATCAGCTTGAAGCGCATTACCTTGCAGGTGGTGACGTTGACCGCGTTGTCGATGCTTTGATCGCCGCTGAACGCGCATCTATTCCTTTGACATTCGAACGTTCTGCAGCTATCGACCTTGCAGGTCGTGATGTATTGGAAGCGGTTCAAATGTCCGTTAATCCTAAAGTGATTGAAACACCAATTATTTCTGCAGTAGCTAAAAATGGTATCGAACTCAAGGTTCGTGCTCGTGTAACTGTACGTGCTAATATTGATCGTCTCGTTGGTGGTGCTGGTGAAGCTACCATCATTGCCCGCGTTGGTGAAGGTATCGTAACAACTGTAGGTTCCTCTGAAGAGCATACAGATGTATTGGAAAATCCAGACCACATCTCCCGTACTGTATTGGGTAAAGGCCTTGATGCGGGGACTGCATTTGAAATCTTGTCCATTGATATTGCGGACGTAGACGTAGGACGTAACATCGGTGCTCAATTGCAAACTGACCAAGCGGAAGCGGATAAGAAAATCGCGCAAGCTCGCGCCGAAGAACGTCGTGCTATGGCTGTTGCGACAGAACAAGAAATGCGTGCTAAAACACAAGACATGCAAGCTAAGGTTGTGGAAGCGCAAGCTGAAGTTCCTAAAGCATTGGCAGAAGCTTTCAGAAATGGTAATCTTGGCGTTATGGATTACTACAATATGAATAATATTATTGCAGACACTAAAATGCGTGAAAACTTAGCAGATAGTGAATAGGAGTAGCTATGGACTCTATTTTGTCTTCTGTGCTATCCATCTTTTCGCATAACCCTATATTTGTTCTAGGTATCATCGCGTATATTGCTTTTTCTATTATAAAAAGCAAGAATACAGAAGAGTCTGATGAGTATGATAACTATGAAAGTTCGAGTTCTGGCCAGACTTGGGAAGATATGGAACGTGAATATGGTATCTCTATAGAGAAAAAGCCTGTAGAACCTTCGCCTGAGGACTTGTTGTATGATGATGATTTCTATCGAGAAATATTTAAAAATAGGCCGATTGAGAATCAGCATCCTGAGGCTCCCTTAAGACCGAAGGGGGGAAGACTGTTTCAATATGATGATTCGGAGACATCTGAAAAACATGTTGAAGAGCATCAAAATAATGATAAAGCTCAAACAGTTTTAGCTTCTGAGCATCATTACGATGAAGCGTCTACAACGCAACAAGGGACTCATGTTTCATCCAAGAAAACTTCAAGTAAATCAACTGGCTTTAGTACGAGTACAACTCGTTTAAGTAGAGAGTCTGTTACAGGTCCAACCTTAAGTGAACGATTGGCCGAATTCAAGCGAGATAAGGCTTCTAAAGAAGGAAAGGTACTCCTTGATACGAATGTGGTAACGACTTCGCCAATCACTTCGACGAGTGTTCATACATCAAGTCATAAACGTATATCAAATCATGCTCTAAAAGAAGGCATGAAATGGTCTATTATCTTAAGTAAGCCTAAGGCTCTTGAACGCAGATATCGTTAAGTTGGGTTAGCCAATATATTTATTAGTCATTAGAAAATATGGCTATTAAAATATTGGTCATAACGGCTACTGGATTATTGGTAATATTGGTAATCCATGATCATCGTTATTTGCAGATAGATGTTGTATAGCAATTATAATGGCACATATCCTATGTGGTGCATATAATTACATATGGAAAGAGGTTCCTATTGGTCACCTATGTGACTATTAGGAACCTCTTTTTTATTGTCTTTTTTTGATGGAACTTTCACAATAATAGGGAAAGGAGTTCGTCCATAAGGAAAGGTGATAGTATGTATCGTAATGTGCGCGTTATACCTAAACAGTTACTGGAACAATTATATGTAGAGAAACAGTGGAGTGTTCGCGAGGTGGCAGAGTATTTCCAGTGTAGTGTGGATACTATTATGCGGCGTATGAAGGCATATGATATTGAGCGAAGGCCGTTGAAGAAGGATATAAATATGGTTCATGTACAAGCTCTATATGAGTCAGGTAAGTGGTCATTACATTCTTTAGCAAAGCGTTATGATGTATCGATTACGACGATGGCAAGCCGTATGAAAGAATATGGATTGGCTTGTCAACGATCGTCAAAGAATATAGCTATCGATCCGGTACGTATTTGTAGGGCCTATAAAAGTGGAAATACTTCAGACTCTATTGCGCGTATGTATGGCATATCTCGATGGAAAGTACATCATGTGTTGCGGCATATGGGAATGTGCACAACGCTTAAAGCAAAAACATCTCGAAAGGTGGATGAGATGTCGTACTTGTATATTCATCATCATATGAGTACAGATGATATAGGGTTAGCTTATGGTATACGAGGGTCCACGGTGGCCATGTATTTACGGGAGCAGGGTATAGAAATTCGTTCAAATACATTAGAATTAGACGAAAATAGAATAAAAAACTTACGTGCTCAAGGCTATGGTGTTGCTAAAATCGCTCAGATGATGGGCTGTTCTACTTCTGCCGTAAGAAAGCGGCTAGCTACGAAAAAATATATCTCTCCTTGATGTAGTGAGGTAGATACTATATACT
>OAQX01000035.1_pt1 | contig 80708 bp, 46 predicted proteins | sample 1475521 | NCBI WGS metagenome assembly OAQX01 (sample SAMEA3360657, study PRJEB22359) | human gut metagenome | biome: ENVO:urban biome; feature: ENVO:human-associated habitat; material: ENVO:feces | place: Bangladesh | collected 2011 | reverse complement strand
TCCATACTAACCGTAAAGTCGCTCAAAAGGACCCTATATTCCCTCCCTAAGACAACCCTAATTTCATCTTACACACCAATACACGATGTAAACGTAACATCAATTATTCAGCACCACAAGAACTCACAAATCTAATATTTTTATATAAGACAATTTTACATTTTGATCTCTACTTGGAGGAAGGGAGGAATAGATGTGGTTTTCTCCCTCCATACTCATCGTAAGTCGGTCAAAAATCCACATCTATTCCTGCTCCTAACACATCCTAATGACTACTAATACACCTACCACCAGTATAAAAAGTAGTATCAGTTTTTATACCAAATCTAAAAGTCTTTCAGAATACGGATCTAAGATGTAACAAATCTTACCTTTTAACCTCTTGAGGAGAAAGAGGAAAAATTGATGTTACGTTTCCAAATGATTAGGGCTCCTTCATCGATCCATACTAACCGTAAAGTCGCTCAAAAGGACCCTATATTCCCTCCCTAAGACAACCCTAATTTTACCTTACACACCACTACACGATGTAAACGTAACATCAATATCAGCAACACAAGAACTCACAATTCTAATATTTTTTATATTAGACAAATTTATGTTTTAATCTCTAGTTGGAAGGAAGAGAGGAATAGATGTGGTTTTCTTCTTTTCCCCTCTCCCCAATTTTCATTTAAGTTGTGTAGATAACGTTTTATAAACAGACTAATGTAGATTGCTAACAGGTATATCTATTACTTTTCCAGTTGTGTGTATAGAAATTATAAAATTATCCGTTTGGAGGAGGGGAAGAAAAACTACTTTTTGAGTGACTTGCGTCAGAATGGAGCGATAAAAGTAGTTTTTCTTCCTATCCCAAAAGTAATAGATATACCCAAGAAAATTTAAGATATACATTACAAACAGTTTATAAAAGTTATCCACAGATTGAATGACAAATTACTTATTTTTTGGTACAATCATACTTGAAATTAGGAAAAAGTATATATTTTTATAAGTTTTTGATGGATAACTTTTAAGGTTATCCACATTTTTTCTCTTTTAACCTGTGTAATCTATAAAGTCAGTTATTATCTGGTTGGAAGAGAATTTTATTTTCACTTATTCACAGGTTGTGCACAGATTATTCACAGGAATAACAGATTTTTCCACAGCTTTCACAAGAGTTATACACATTATTCCTAAAGTTATACACATTTATCGTAATAGTTATACACAAGAGGCACGTCATGCAGTCATTTGATTTGAATAATATATGGGAACATATATTGCAAGAGGCGAAAAAGAACATGCAACATTTGCCTGACGCATTGTACTTGCGCGTCACGTCATCGTTGATTCCCATGTCTCTCGAAAGTCATTCGATCCATATTGGGGTCATGCAAACATTTGTTAAAAATTTAATCGATCAACAGCCACAGATTAGCAAGGCTTTGCAGGATGCTATTACTACGGTTATCGGTTCTCATCGTGATATGGTGTTATTCGATTTCAATCAAGAGAGTGTAGATACTACCTTTGTTGATGAAAGTCTCATCGATGATGCACCTGTAGTGGCTCCGCCGATGCCATTACCTCCAGTAGTAGAGGAAAAAACGCATCAAGAAGAGTTCTATAAACCAATTTATCAAGAGCCTGTCTACATCGATCGCGCTCCAGCGCCTGTGGAAATCCCAGATGAGCCAATGGTAGCGCCTAATAAAACAGTTGAAACTACAACACCTACATTACAGTCTGATAATGTACCTGTGGATTTATCCTTATCTAACCTAAATCCAGCATACCGTTTTGACAATTACGTAACAGGCAACGCGAACCGCATTCCATTTGGGGCGGCTCAAAATGTAGCTGAATATCCTGGTGGCGACTATAATCCGCTTTTTATCTATGGTCCTTCAGGCCTCGGTAAAACGCATTTGATGCACGCCATCGGCAATGCTATCAAGGAAAATCATCCACACATGAAGGTTATGTCCATTACGAGCGAAAACTTTATGAACATTTTCGTCGAAACATTGCAGCGTAACCAAGGTAAGTTATTCCGCAACACGTTCCGCAATATCGACGTACTCATGATTGATGATATTCAGTTCCTTGAAAGTCGTGAAAGTACGAAAACCGAGCTATTTAATACGTTCAATGAGTTATTAAATAACAACAAGCAAATCGTCCTCACCTCTGATACGATGCCAAACGATATGGAGCAATTCGAAGACCGTCTCCGTTCTCGTTTCCAAGCTGGCTACATTGCAACAATGGAAAATCCAGACTTAGAAACGCGCATCGCTATCTTTAGATCCTTACTCGAAAGAGAATATAAGAAAAACCGTGTTATCCGCATCGATAACGACTCCATCAACTACGTGGCGCTTCAATTCAGCGAAAACGTCCGCGTATTGCAAGGTGCTTTCACCAAATTAATCGGTACCGCATCCATCGATCAACGTCTTGAATCTATCGACCTAGAATACACTAAACAAGCCTTGGCTGGCCTCGTTCACACAGAAGAAGTGAACATGGTGACTATTGAAAGTATTCAGAATTTTGTAAGTTCTTATTTCAATATTAAAAAGCAAGACTTGCTCGGTAAGAAGCGTAAAGCACAATTCGCATTCCCACGGCAAGTAGCCATGTATCTATGCCGCGATATGATCAATGAAAGTTATCCGCAAATCGCAGCTGCGTTCTCTCGTGACCATACGACAATTCTCCATGCGTACGATAAAATCACGAAGGAAATTGAACGAAACGAAGAAACTAAGAACATGATTTCTGAAATTAAACAGAAATTAACAACCTGTGGATAACTCTGTGGATATATTGTGCGTAACTTTGTGGATATCCTAAAAACCGCACTTTGCTGTGAGTATGTGGATAAGTGGTTACAAACTATCAACATAGTTATACACAACCGATAAATCGCACAGTTAGTAGCGCCAATTCACTTTTACACATATGAACAGGCCCCTACTATTACTACTACTAAAACTAACAAACAATCAAAAAACTAGTAGAAACAGATCTATCGCAGAATATCTATAGAGCATCTACGATAGCAAACATAGAATATTACAAACAAGATAAGTAATTATTAGTGCTTCTACATTATATGGAAACAGTACATACAAACAATATATAAATTAGTAGAGCAAAATAATAATCTACAAATCTAATAATACTAATAACAAACATACAAATTATAAAGGAGTAACATATGCATATTACATTCCCAAAAGCAAATCTCCAAAAAGCAATCAACGTATTGCAAAAGGTATCTCAAAATAAAACAAGTTCCAACTTACCAGGTGCTATCTACATGACAACAAAAAATGGACAAGTAGAATTGCAAGGTAATGACTTTGAACTTGGTATTCGTTTAACAATCGATGGAGACATCAAAGAACCTGGCACATTAGTTGTAGGTTCCCGCTATTTCCAAGAATTAATTCGTAAATTACCAGGCGATACCATCGAGCTTTACAAACCAGAGGATGGCAATTCTTTAACAATCACATCTGGCTCTTCCGAATTCAACTTGGTAACATTGCATCCAGATGATTTCTCCTTAGTTGAACAAATTCACGACCAAGATCATGTAAACATCGATAGCTTTGCTATGAAAGAACTCATCGATTTAACAAATTACGCAGCTGCTACAGACGAAGATCGTCCTGTATTTACTGGTGCTCTTCTTGAAATCAAAGAAAACGAAGTAACAATGGTTGCTACTGATACACATCGCATGGCTGTTAAGAAAATTACCATCGATGAACCAGCAACTACGCCAATGCGCGCTATCATTCCTACAAAAACTTTGGCTGAAGTATCTCGTTTGTTACCAACAGATAATCCAGCCATGATCAACATTATTTGGAATCGCACACAAATCGTATTCAACTTTGAATCTATTTATATTATTTCTCGTTTGATTGAAGGTACGTACCCTGAATATGAAAAGGTAATTCCTTCCCAATTCGACTCTAGCGCTGTTATCGACCGTCGCGAATTCGCTGGTGCCGTTGACCGTGTATCCTTATTGGCTAAAGATATCAGTTATAACGTAATTCGTTATGATTGGGCTGAAAGCAATGTAACATTATCTACTCAAAATACTGAAATTGGTATGGCTAAAGAAGACGTAGCTGTTGAATTTAAAGGCACACCTTTCACAATCTCCTTCAACGGTCGCTACATCTCCGACATCTTGCGTCACAGCACAGGCGATAACATCCACTTGTTCTTAAAACAAAACGGTCCTGTTGTCATTCGCCAAGACAATAATCCGAACTATACATACGTAGTAACACCAGTTCGTACGAATGCTTAACTTTTAATACAATAGTTTATCATTAGTTAATTGATAATATAATTACTACATTGTATATTTTTCTGAATTAATATACATATTATTAGGTAATGATGATTAAAAGTCATCGTTACCTAATTCCCATATAGTTATAAATTGTCCACTATAGGAGGACGTTATGAAAGAACAACAGCAGGTACCCATTCATACGGAGTACATTCAGATTGATCAGTTGTTGAAGTTAGAAGGCATCATCGAAACAGGTGGTCAAATTAAATCCTTTATCGATGAAGGCATCCTTACTTTGAATGGTCAAGTTGTGACAGAAAAACGCAAGAAATGCCGCGTTGGCGATGTGATTTCTTGCGAAGGTCTTGATGTAGATCTCGTAATTACACAAGAGGAGGCTTAATCGGTGAGAATTGACTCACTGCAATTATTCCAGTTTCGTAATTACAAGGATGTAACGATTCAATTCAATCCGGAGATTATCGTTTTGCATGGCACTAATGGGGCTGGTAAGACGAATATCCTCGAATCTATCTATGTTGGTACTATTGGTAAAAGCCATCGGACCAACGATACGTCAGATATGCTCATGTTTAACACTGAGGAAGCTGGCATTGTAGTAAAGTTCGAGAAAAAGGATACGCCACAAAAGGTAAATATTAAGTTATTCCGCCAAGGTCCTAAGGATATTCGCTTAAATGACACTAAAATATCTCAAAAAGAATTGATTGGTACATTAAATACAGTTATATTCTGTCCTGAAGATTTACAACTCATTAAGGGTACGCCGTCGGGACGTAGACGTTTCCTCGATATGGAAATCTCTCAGACTAGCGCTACGTACTATCATCAGTTGATGCAGTATAATCGGTTATTACAGCAGCGCAATGCGATTCTTAAAGAATATAGAGGAAAGCAAAACATACCTCTTGAAGAATGGGATTTGCAATTAGCCGATATGGCGAGCTTTATCGTAAAGAAACGGTTAGAAAGCTTGAAGAAAATTAACCTTCTCATCGACTTGATGAACCGTAAATTGACTGGTGGTCTCGAGAATTTAACCATCGGTTATGAACAGCCGTATATGGACAATGGTTCATTAGAATATACAAAGGAAGGATTTTACGAGCGCATCAAGGCAGCATTGCCGCAGGATCGTCATCGAATGACCACCAGCGTAGGTCCTCACCGCGATGATTTACGATTCTTCTCTGATGCGATGGATTTAAAGAAATTTGGATCCCAAGGACAGCAACGAACTGCTGTATTATCCTTAAAGTTGAGTGAGCTTGAGTTTATCAAGTCCGAGGTTGGGGAATATCCAGTTCTGTTATTGGATGATGTATTGAGCGAACTCGATGAGTCGAGACGAGCGAATTTATTGCAGTTTATTCACAAACGTATTCAAACATTTATTACTACTACAGATATTCACGATTTTAAAGATTTGAAATCTGTTCAATTTATTTCTTGTGAAGGGGGAAAGGTTCAGTATGGACAGCCTTGATCTTTGTTTACCAAAGGCCTTATCAAAACTGAATTTACTAGAACAATATAAATTAAATACCCTCGTTCACAAGTGGCGTGATGTAGTGGGCGATGTTATTGCAGATCATACGAAAATTGTATCTATCAAGCCTCCAGATATGGTTATCAGTGCAGATAATTCCATGTGGATGCAGGAATTACAGATGCAAAAACGACGCATCATCGAATCTATCAACAAGTATTATCATCAAGAGGTCATCAAAGATATTCGTTTCATTATGAAACGTCAGAGCTATGTGAAAGCTAATACTGATACATCGATTTCACTGCCTGATGAACAGATTATTACAAAACGGATTAATTTCGCAGACATCGTGCTTTCAAAAGAAGACGTAGAAGCCATTGATAAGTCGTTAGAACAAACGGATAACGAAGAATTACGAGCAGCTTTCAGAAAAGTACAAATTACGGCTCGAAAGCGTGAAATCTATTTAGAGCAGCATGGTTATCATCGTTGTAAGCGATGCGGCATGCATATGGAATCTAAACGGGACATCTGTCCTACTTGCGAATATGAATTGCATCGAAAACATATTAAGGACATTAAGTCTGTCATTCGAAAATATCCGTACTTTAAATACAGCGACTGTCAGCAATTCATACAATGTACCTTCCCAGACTTTGCAGAAGCGATGCGGGAATCCATATACTTTTACCTAGATAAAATTTACAAAGGATCTATCAATCGCCGTCATATGTATATGGTGGCCATGCTCATTACGCACAAAAAGCCTGATGAGTTAACAGATCAACACGTTATCAATTTGTGTAATAAATATCGGTCTAAGTTCCTTGCTGAAGAAGAACAGCGCAAAATTGATGCCCTTAATGGGACATTAGAAAAGTAGAGGGGGCATTCCTATGTACGTTCATATTGGGGATACCGTTTCCGTGCCTATTGAATCCATCATTACCATGGTGCACGCCAAGGGCGGAAAGTCCCATAAAAGTCCTATTCATCACTATGAAACGCTAGAGTATATCGCCATGGTACCAGAGGAGCAAATCAAGACCTATGTAGTCACTGATGATTGCGTTTACGGATCTGGTATTAGCATTAAGACTTTAATGAGACGAATTGATGAGTTTTATAGTATAATAAAGAGATAAGATTTATTCTGTACATGTGTTGTACCAAATTTCAATCCAGTACAGTGTGATAGATTGTTAGGAGGAGTTTGTTTCATGCCTGAAGAAAATTATGGCGCTCAGAATATACAGGTTCTTGAGGGTCTTGATGCGGTACGTAAACGCCCTGGTATGTACATTGGTAGTACGTCCATTCGCGGTTTACATCACCTCGTTTATGAAGTAGTAGATAACTCTGTAGACGAAGCGCTCGCAGGTTACGCTACACATATCGAAGTATCCATTAATGAAGATAACAGCATCACTGTTGTCGATGATGGTCGTGGTATTCCTACAGGGATGCATGAATCCGGTATGTCTGCGGTAGAGTTAGTATTAACAAAATTGCATGCTGGCGGTAAATTCGGCGGTGGCGGCTACAAGGTTTCTGGTGGTCTTCACGGCGTAGGTATTTCCGTAGTAAATGCGTTGAGTGAATGGACTAAGGTTCAAGTAGCTCAAAACGGTATTATCCAAGAGATTACATTCGCTCGTGGTCATAAGACTTCCGAGTTACATGAAATCGGCAAAGCAGAAGGTACTGGTACTACAGTTATCTTCAAGCCAGATGCTGAAATCTTTGAAACTACAGTATTCAACTTTGATACATTGAAAATTCGTTTACAAGAATTGGCATTCCTTAACAAAGGTCTTCGCATTACATTGAGCGATTTGCGCCAAGAGGAACCTCGTGTTGAAAGCTTCCACTACGAAGGTGGTTTGAGTTCTTTCATTGCCTTCTTGAACGAAAATAAAGAAGTAGTAAACCCTACTGTTATCGATATCGAAAATACAAAAGACGACGTAGTAGTAGACGTAGCGTTGCAATATAACGATAGCTATAGCGAAAACTTGTTGTCCTTCGTAAATAACATCAACACTGTTGACGGTGGTACTCACCTATCTGGTTTCCGTGCTGCTTTGACTCGTACCCTCAATGATTATGGCCGTAAATCTGGCTTGATCAAGGAAAATGAGTCCAACCTTTCCGGTGAAGACGTACGTGAAGGTTTGACAGCTGTTGTATCTGTAAAAGTATTGGAACCACAATTTGAAGGCCAAACAAAAACTAAACTTGGCAATAGTGAAGTTAAAGGTATTACAGATGTTATCGTATCTGAAGGACTTAAGACATTCTTCGAAGAACATCCGCAAGATGCGAAGAAAATTATTGAAAAAGCAACTATGGCAAGCCGTGCTCGTGAGGCAGCTCGTAAAGCCCGTGACTTAACTCGCCGTAAAAATGCATTGGAAGTATCTAGCCTTCCTGGTAAATTGGCAGATTGCTCCGAAAAAGATACATCTATGACTGAAATTTATCTAGTCGAAGGTGACTCTGCGGGCGGTTCTGCAAAACAAGGTCGCGACCGTCGTTACCAAGCGATTTTGCCATTGCGTGGTAAGATCCTTAACGTAGAAAAAGCGCGCCTTGATAAGATTTTAGCTAATAACGAAATTCGCTCCATGATTACTGCATTCGGTACTGGTATTGGGGAAGAGTTCGATATTACAAAATCCCGTTACAACAAGATTATCATCATGACAGATGCGGACGTTGACGGCGCTCATATCCGTACATTGTTATTAACATTCTTCTACCGCTATATGAAACCATTGGTAGAGGAAGGTCATATCTACATTGCTCAACCACCGTTGTACCAAATCAAGAAGGGTAAATCCCATTGGTATGTATACTCTGATGCAGAGCTTACAGCTAAGCTTGATGAAGTAGGCCGTGATGGTATCACAATTCAACGTTACAAAGGTTTAGGTGAAATGAACCCTGAACAATTATGGGAAACTACAATGAACCCTGAAAATCGTACGATTTTACAAGTTAGCTTAGAGGACTCTATCGAAGCTGATAAAATCTTTACAGTTCTCATGGGCGATAAGGTAGAACCTCGTCGTAAATTTATTGAAGATAACGCAAAATACGTGCGTAATCTAGATTTATAAGAGGTGACCCATGGCTGAAAATCAAAATAATAATGTAGAGTTTACCTCTAATAAAGATCAACATTTAAAACGTTCCCTAAAAGCGCGTCATATGAATATGATCGCTTTAGGTGGCGCTATCGGTACTGGCTTATTCGTAGCTGGTGGTGAAGTCGTAAGTACAGCGGGCCCTGGTGGTGCGCTAGTAGCTTACGGCCTTATCGGTATTATGGTGTACTTCCTCATGACATCTCTTGGGGAAATGGCTACGTACTTGCCGATTCCAGGTTCCTTCGGGACTTATGCAAAACGCTATGTAGACCCTGCCTTTGGTTTTGCCTTAGGTTGGAACTACTGGTTTAACTGGGCTATTACATTGGCTGCTGAAGTATTGGCAGGGGCTCTTATCATGAAATATTGGTTTCCTGATGTGCCTGCCATTGTATGGTCTGCTCTGTTCTTGCTCGTTTTATTCGGCTTGAACTATTTGTCTACGCGTTCCTTTGGTGAAAGTGAATACGTATTCTCTAGCATCAAGGTTATTACTGTATTCGTATTCCTGTTCTGTGGCTTCATGCTCATTTTTGGCATTGGCGGCACATCTCCAGGATTTGCGAACTGGACAGTAGGGGAAGCACCATTCGTAGGTGGCTGGGAATCTATTCTCGCTATCTTCATGGTAGCTGGTTTCTCCTTCCAAGGTACTGAGCTTATCGGCGTTGCTGCTGGTGAAGCAGAAGACCCTGAAAAGAACGTGCCAAAAGCGATTAATACAATCTTCTGGCGTATTCTATTGTTCTATATTGGTGCTTTCATAGTTATCGGTTTCTTAATTCCGTACACTGATCCAAATCTGTTGAATTCTAGTGTAGAGAATGTATCTATTTCTCCATTCACACTCGTATTCGACCGCTTTGGTTTTGCCTTTGCTGCTAGCTTCATCAATGCTATCATCTTAACGGCAGTACTCAGTGCTGGTAACTCTGGTCTATATTCTTCTACACGTATGCTCTACGCACTCGCTAAAGAAGGTCAAGCACCAAAAATCTTTGCTAAGCTTAATAGCCGTGGCGTTCCAGTGCCAGCGTTAATCTTAACAACAGCAATCGGTTTATTTGCATTCCTTACAAGCTTCATCGGAGAAGGTACTGCATATACTTGGATTGTTAATATCTCCGGTCTTTGCGGTTTCATCGCATGGGTTGGTATCGCTGTTTCTCACTATCGTTTCCGCCGTGCTTTCATTGCACAAGGTAGAGATCTTAGTGAATTACCTTATAAAGCGTGGTTGTTCCCAGTTGGCCCAATCTTGGCGTTCATTCTTTGCGTCATCATCATTGCTGGCCAAAACTACTCTGCTTTCACAGGCGATACAATCGACTGGTATGGCGTATCCGTTGCGTACATTGGATTGCCAATCTTCTTCGCAGTATACTTAGGTTACAAATACATCAAGAAAACAAAACTTGTTCCATTGAAAGAGGTTAACCTAGACCGCGACTTTGATAGATAATATAAAATTAGACCTGTTCATTATGAATTAGTGAACAGGTCTTTTTTTGTGATTGTATTTCTGTGAAAGCCTTGCTATAATTAATCAAATATATTGTAGTCAATTAGAGAGGATACAATTATGATTATTACTACAACTATGCATATTGAAAATAAACCTGTACAAGAGTACAAAGGTATCGTATTTGGTGAAGTCGTTGAAGGCCGTAACTTTGTGAAAGATTTCATGTCTGGTATTCGCGACATCGTTGGTGGTCGTAGTGGCAGCTATGAAGATTCTTTGATGAAAGCTCGCCAAGCAGCCCTTGATGAAATGTCTCAACGGGCTTCTAAAATGGGTGCTAATGCTGTTATTGGCGTATCCTTCCAATATAGTACAGTAGGTGCAGAAAACGGCATGCTCATGGTTACATGCAATGGCACAGCTGTTGTAGTTTAATAAGTAATAAAAATCCCCCTATAAGAGTATTAGAAACTTTTATAGGGGGATTTTGTATTATGTTTTACCTTATCTTGCCTTATAGTATTTTATTTTATCTTATACCATGTTGCATACATGACTGGTAGTACGATGAGTGTTAGAACAGTTGCCACTAGTAGGCCACCACTAAAGGCGATAGCAAGTGGGCTCCAGAATACAGATCCCATGAGCGGAATCATGCCTAAAATCGCTGCGATTGCAGTGAGCATGATAGGTCGGAAACGAAGTGTAGCGGAGTTGATAATCGCTTCACGAGGTTCTTGACCTTCTGCTTTGTGGATTTCGATTTGGTCTAACAAGATAATGGAGTTACGGATGATCATACCCGAAAGGGCAATGATACCTAGAATAGCCATAAAGCCCAATGGCGTTCTCGTAATATTCAGAGCCAATACGACACCGATTAATCCGAGAGGAGCTGTTAGCAAGGCCATAAACATGAGGGCAATACGCTTTAATTGGAACATGAGGATTGTCATGATCACAAAGAGCATAATCGGCATTGGTGTTAACAGATTTTGTACAGCTGTTACACTCTTTTCTGCGGCCCCATCAAGTTCAATGGTATATCCTGTAGGCAAGGAATCGCGAATGTCTTGTAAGGATTTATACACCTCTTTTGTTTTCGCATTGCCTAAGACACCTGCATTTACATTAGCGTGAATGCTGATGGTTGGCATCATGTTGCGATGCCAGATGATACCATCCTCTTGAGTCATGGTGATGGTTGCAATTTGGCTAAGCGGTACGTAGGAACCATTGCCTGTTTGAATTGGTAAGGAGGATAGAGCACTTAAGTTGTGTTGTTCATTATCTCTTAAACGGAATGTAACAGGAATTGTTTGGTTACCTTCGTAGTATTCACCAGATTTAGTGCCAGATAATAGACTTTGCAAGTGTAAGGATACGGCATAGCTATCGATACCAAGTAAACGAGCCTTGTTAGGATCGATATGAATATTGGCTACTGGTTCCGTATCTGGCCAGTCAAAGGCAATGTTATGTAAGTCCTTGTCGCCTTGCATCTTGTCTTTTACCTTATTGGCAATTTCTTTTACCACCTTTTGATCAGGTCCAGAAACGCGGAGCATAACTGGATATTTTGATGGTGGACCAATTTGTAAGAATTGCGTATTTACAAGGGCAGATGGGAATTCTTCATTTAAGTATGGAGTCAATTCATTGTATAGTTTATCGCGGTCCTCTAAGGATTTTGTGACGATTACATATTGCAAGAAATTGTTCCGTTGTAATTCAGGTTCCAAGGTGAGGACGAAACGTGGAGAGCCTTGTCCGATATAGGATGTAAAGGTGGAAATATGTTCGTTACCTTGTAAGTGTTCGTCGATAATTTTAGCTTGGTTTGCAGTATATTCGATGGACGAACTTTGAGGAAATTGCATAGATACTATGATTTCATTACGCGTTGATGATGGGAAAAATTCCTGTTTGATCAATGGTAGTGAAAGTAGGGATAATACAAAGGCACCTAAGGTTATGAGTAATACTACCTTATGATGACCTAAGGCCCAATGTAACAGTCTTTCAAACTTGTCATAGAATGTAACACTGAGCTTGTGCATGATATGGTCTCGTTTAGTCCATTCTGATTCAGGTTTTGGAGCCTTGTTTTCGATGATTTTATAACCGAGAACAGGGCTGACGAGAACAGAGGCGAACCAAGATAGGATGAGTGCCATAAATACAACGATGGATAGAGATTTTGTAAACTCTGCTACCATGCCTTGTGCTAATGCTAATGGCAAGAAGCCTGCGCAAGTAATGAGCGTACCAGATAGCATAGGGAACGCTGTCGATTGGTAAGCAAAGGTTGCAGATCTAAAGTGTCCCCAACCTTCTTCGAGCTTAACGCTCATCATTTCTACAACGATGATGGCATCGTCTACGAGGAGTCCTAGAGCCAGTATTAATGCACCTAGACTAACCTTGTGCAGATAAATACCGCTTTCATACATCAAGATAAACGTCGTAGACACAACGACTGGAATAGTGAGGGCTACAACAACGCCTGTTCGCAAGCCAAGAGATGCAAAGCTTACGAGCAATACGATGGCGATAGCTTCAAATAGAGATTGAGAGAAATCGCCAATGGATTCCTTAACAATATGTGGCTGATTTGATACTTGATCTAGCTCAAGGCCTGCAGGAATGGTTTTCTTCAATTCTGCTAGCTTTTTATCGATAGCTTCACCAAATTCTATATTATTGCCACCTGCATCCATGGAGATGGCTATGCCGATAGCCGGTTTGCCTTCATAGTAGAATTGAGGATCACTAGGATCTTGGTAGGTCATGGTTACATCAGCCATGTCGCCAAGGCGCAAGGTTTGATTATTGATGCGAATTGGCATATCTTGTACGGCTTGTGGACTATCGAATAGGCCGTTCACGCGGAGATATACATTATTCGTATCCGTTGTAATCATACCAGCTGGAACCATCATACTTTGCTGTTTGATAGCCGTTAATAGCTGTTGTGTACTGATTTTATAGGATGCTAATTTATCCTTATTAATCGTTACATTAAGGGTTTGTTGTTGAACCCCAATGAGGCTGATTTTCTTAACATTTGGAACAGATAACAGCTGACGTTTTAAGTCTTCTGCTTGTTGACGCTTTTCTTCGTAGGAGAATTCATCGCCGCTAATGGCGTAGATAATGCCGTATACATCATCAAATCTGTCGTTGATGGTTGGTCCTTGAACGCCTTGTGGTAATGACTTCCATTCATCATTGATCATGTTCCGCGCTTCTTCCCAAGCGGGACGGATTTTATCGGATGGTAGATTTTCTTTCAGATTAATATAAATAACTGATTTACTGCCATCTGTGAAAGATTTTGTATAATCGACGCCAGGTAGGTCGCGCAGTTTTTCTTCTAATTTGTCCGTTACCTGATCCGACATTTCTTGTGGGGAAGCTCCCGGCCAAGCAACGCCGACAACCATGGTGCGCATCGTAAAGTCTGGGTCTTCCATACGGCCCATGTGGTTGTATGAGAAGATACCAAAGGTGAGGAGCACAGCCATGAAGTAGTAGATAATGGACTTATGTTTGAGGGCCCATTCGGCTAAGTTAAATTGTTTCATTGACTCACCGCCGTCCCTTCTTGTAATTGTTGGGTACCTGCGGTGATGACAATGTCACCTTTAGCTAAACCAGATGTGACGATGACGGAGTTCTTACCAAATTCACCTGTCTTAATTGGCACGAGATGAGCCTTTTTATCTCGAATGATATACACTGCATTATTGCCGTTAGAGTCTTTCACAAGAGCTGTTAACGGAATGGAAATATTGGTGCTATCTGTAGAAGACAGATTTACATTGATCGTCATGCCTAGTTGTACCTCTTTTGGAGGATTTTGTAAGGTAATTTTTACGGTATACGTTCTCGCTACAGGGTCAGGAACTGGTGAAATTTCACGGACCACGCCTTGTACGGTTACATCTGGTAGAGCCCAGAATGTAATAGTGGCAGGGCTACCTACATGCACCTTAGTCAATTCTTGTTCAGGAAGGGCGATGACTGCTTCTGGGTCGCGACCAGCTGCTAAGGTACCAACGCTTTGACCGGCTGCTACGACTTGGCCTGCTTCAATATTGAAAGCTGTAATAATACCTGTATCAGGAGCAGTCAAATTAGTATAGCTATTTTGATTGCTACTCAAATTGAGGCTAGCCTGTGCTTGTTGTAATTGAGCAGAGGTAACATTCAATTGGTTTTCTGCTTGGTCTAATTGCAATTTACTAATCGCTTGTTGCGCGTAGAGCTCGCGATATCGTTTAGCATTGGTTTCTGCTAATTCATAAGCCGATTGAGCGGCTTTTACAGCACCCTCAGCATTTTGTACTTGAGCAGATGTATCTGAACCATTAATTTGAGCAATCACTTGTCCTGCTTGAACCACATCACCAACATTTACGAATTTATTGATGACGCGCCCACCAATTTGAAAGGCCAAGTTGGTTTCTGTTTTATTATGGATGGTGCCTGCATAGCCAGCGCCAGTAGTACCAGATTCTTCACCGATGGTGATAGTACGCACCTTGAGGCTTGTATCCTCAGGTTGCTTTTCAGATCCACAACCACTTATGATAGCAGTCCCTATTAAGAGGGCTCCTATGGTTGCTATGACTCGTTGATTCATAGAATCTCTCCTTTATACCACACATAAGCCCTATGACACACAACTACATAGATGTAGCATTCATAGGACTCCATATTATGAGAGTAGATCTAAATTAGCCATTAAAATTATAGTAATTAATAGCTCTATTAGGTCTGATTATATATTTTATACAATTTAATAATACTATATTTATATGTAAACGGCTAGGGGTATATATAAAAAGTGAGTCCTCTATAAGAGAACTCACCCTTTATAAATCTACAATGCTCATAAATCTATAAGCCAGTAGGTATTAATCTTTTTCTTCTGTTTCTTGTACTACGATAGGTTCTTCATAGGTAACAAGAATCTTATCGATACGGGTATTATCCATATCTACCACTTCAAAGGTATAGCCATTCCATTTAGCTTTGTCTAATTCTTTTGGAATGCGACCAAAGAGCACGTTTAAGAGACCGCCCATTGTTTTGTACAAGTCTTTTTCTTCGCCTGGTAGCTCTTGATCAATATGGAAGAACTCTTTGAATTCATCTACGTCAAGAAGGCCATCTACAAGCCAGGAACCATCTTCGCGTTCAACGATTTTGTTCTCTTCTTCCTTGATTTCTTCTTCACCGGAAGGCATAAGACCTACAATTTCTTCCATGATGTCATGTAAGGTTACAAGACCGCTAAAACCGCCGTATTCGTCGAGAACGATAGTTTCGTGAACGCCTTCTGTACGGAGTACGTTCAATAATTTCATGAGTGTAATGGATTCTGGAATGAGTAATGGTTCTTTCAAACAAGATTCAATAATATCATGAATGGAACGTTCGCTAGGACGTTGCATGATTTGAACTAATACATCAGATACGGTAACGAGACCTTTTAATTCGTCCAAGGAATCGGTACCTACAGGAATGCGGTAATGGTTGGCGTTTTTGAGGACTTCCATGATTTCGTCCTCTGTACCGTTAAGGTCAATCCATTTGAGCTGCGTACGAGGTGTCATGATGTCACCAGCGTTCATATCTGCCAAGTGGAAGATATTTTCTACGAGGATAGGTTCCTCTTCTTCGTAAGCACCCATGGCAACGCCTTCGGTGAGCATTTTGTTGATTTCAGACTCTGTAACAGGCGCCTCTTCTTTTACAGTAACGCCTAGTAATTTTAAAAGGAATTCTGTGGAAACACCGAGGAAGCTAACGATAGGTTTTAATGCTACAGATAACCAGTAAATCGGTTTAGATACTACAACAGCAATGCTTTCAGGACTATTTAAAGCCAAACGTTTCGGCACAAGCTCGCCAATAACGAGGGATAAATAGGTGATGATAGCAACGATGAGGAAGGAGCTAATAGATGCAGCATAGGGCTCGATGCTTGGAATGCTTGCCACTAAGATATCCTCTAAAGGACCAGAGAAGGTAGCACCAGAATACAAACCAGTTAAGATACCAACAAGGGTAATACCAATTTGAATAGTAGAGAACATCTCGTTTGGATTTTCTGCTAATTCAAAGGCTTTTTTAGCACGCTCGTTGCCCGCTTCGGCCATTTCCTCTAATTTTCGTTTCTTCGCATTGACGATGGCCAATTCCGTCATAGAGAATAAGCCGTTTGCTATGATTAATACGATGATAATTATAAAATCTAAGGTCAGATCACTGTCCATGTAAGTAGATACTCCTTTTTATATAATTCTGCACATGAGAAAAATAGAAATGTTACTTTTTAGTATACCATATTGGCATCGATACGTGTTTAAATACAACAAAAGCACCTATTATAGGTGCTTTTGTTGTGTCACTACATCTGCAAGTGGCTAGATAGATACTTTCGCCAGTAACTAGCACAGAAAAGCAAGGCGGCAACCCTATTTTCTGTTTGGATGCATTAAAATGTTAGAACTATTGATTTCCTTAATTAATATAATATATGACTTCCCTTAATTTGTAAATATAGCTCTAATAAGGGTATAGTATGTATATAAATTAAGATTAGTATTAATTATTAGGTCATATAAATTGGACCTCATGATAGGATTAGATTTATGACAAGTGAACAGGAATGGGAACAGGTTTTACAAATAAAGACAGCAGGCCGCGATGATAGTCGGTCTGATACGGAGCATCATCCTTACGAGCCGACGGATTATTGTGTGCTAGAGCGCTTGGCAAATAGCGGTCATATTCGCAAGAAAAATACCCTCATCGACTATGGCAGTGGCAAGGGTCGTGTCAGCATTTTTATGGCATACCAAACGGGTTGTCACTCCATCGGCATCGAATACGATGAACGCCTCTATGAAAGGGCTCTTATTAATGGTGAAAGCCCAGCTGCTCGCAATCGTGTAAGCTTTGTGCATGGTGATGCGGCGCTCTATGAATTGCCAGATCAAGCAGATCGTTGTTTTTTCTTTAATCCCTTTGCGCTTCATACGATTAAGCGGGTCTTAGGAAATATCTTCGATTCTCTGTATCATCGTCCGCGGGAGATTAAGCTATTTTTCTACTACGTCAATGAAGAGGTAGAAAACTTCTTAAATAACCATGTCCGTTTAGAACAGGAAGAACCCATTGATTGCAGTGATTTCTTTGAAGAACGTGATGCAAAGGAACGAATTTTAGTGTATTCAGTCAATTTATTTTAGGGGACTTTCACCTAGATTATTAAGGAAAAAGCAGATAAATTCTGATATAATAATATATTAGAGATTATAAAATCAAATTATTTTTTATGGTTCTATACATTGATTCGTATGCACTAAGTTAGTGGATAGGGCTGAGTGTATTGAAGACTGGAGGTACCCGTGGAAATCATCGATACAGCATTGATTGAACGTATTCGCAAGGCCTTAATTAAACGTTATGATCGAGATCAACAGATCCAACAAATGATAGAAGAAATCGGTGCCGAAGAGGGACTCAATGAGTCTGAATTGGCTATCGTTTACCAAGCTTATTTAGAGGTTAAGGAACGCGTTTACTACACATCCTCTCTCGTAGATTTATGGAATCAAATTGAAGAGGTTCAAAAACGGATGTCCATGTTACATACCTATGATTCTCTTGAAGAGGATTTATTTGGCAATGTGTTAGGCGACGATCAAGATGATATCATCATTGCTGATAAATCGTATCTTGGTAAGGGTGCTAGTCATAATAACGACGTGTACGCTATGGAACAGGTTCAATTATCCGATATTCCTGCACAGCACGATTCTACAGTGGGCATGAACCATATTGAATTGAATGAATTACATTCTATGGGCGGTCTTTTTACAGGTTCTGGTGAAAGCTCCAAACATGAGGTGTCTGACCTTGATGAAGCACTTGTAGAGCATATGGATGTCAATCCACTAGATGGCGTTGAAAGTTTAGAAGTTCATCACTTGGATGAAGACAATAAACATAAATCCTCAGATGATGCGCTTAATGATGATATTGATAAGGCTGAAGATGACATAACATCTATCGATCCGTATACTGCGGTAAATGCTTTGTTATTCGGCAAAGCTGGCCTAGATTCCGATAAAGCCAATAAGAAGATGGAAAAGCTTCTTAAAAAGCAATTGAAACGCGTAGATGATGAATGGGCGCGTATCAATGGGACTGACGAAAAGTCTAAAAAATCTAAGGACCACAAAAAATCCAAAGACGAAAAGATATCTAAAAAAGACAAGAAATCTAAGGATGACAACAAGTCTAAAGAGGATAAAAAGGACAAAAAACATAAAAAGTCCAAGGAAGATAAACATTCTAAGTCTGAAGATAAATTAAAGAAAAAGAAAGACAAGGCTGAAAAGAAGCTTAAAGTCTTAAATGACAAGTTAAAAACAGTCTTCTTAGCTGATACTTTCAGTAAAAAAGATAAGAAAAAAGACAAGAAAAAGGATAAAAAATCCAAAAAGGATGGATCCGAAAAAAAGTAGAAACGATAGTTTCCGTATGGAATAGTAAGGCCTCTAAGAAGGCTCAGGAGAGTACTAGTGCTGAGAAATCAGCCAGTGCAGGGACTATCGACCGCGGATGCGGTAAATGCAAGCGATGTAAGGGACCTAAATGTAAGAAATATCCAATATAATTACAGTTAGGTAGTATAGAGTAGTTACGTTATATGAACGAACAGTTAGGGGTTAATGATGAACCGATGGCAACGATTATTTGAAGGCATAAAGACAGAGATTAAGGTATTTATCTTTTTCTCTGCTTTGTTGACTGCATTTAGAATCGTGTTTCTTGCAGTATTCCAATCACAGCTAGCATCTGTGACGATGGAGAATATCCTTACGTCCTTATGGCTAGGCTTTAGATTGAGCCTTAAGACCGTAGGTTCTTTATGTTTATTGGGCTTTTTGGGAGGCACATTGGTGAATACCTTTGTACCAAAATGGCCATCCTTGCGCATTAAACAGGTTATCTATTCTATTGCAACGGTACTGTTAACCTTCTTATTCTTGGGGCGCATTCCGTTCTATAAGATTTTTAACTCCTCTTATAATGCGATGCTCATTAATGGTAAAAACGATGATATCGGTGCCATTATTAATACAGCCATCAATGAATATAATGCGTTGATGTACATCGTAGGTGCTGTTGTGTTGAGTGCCGCCCTTTGTTGGTTCCTCGTTCGTTTCTTGGCGTGGGGTACAAAGAAATATAGCGATTACGCTAATACTCAACTAGTTTGTACTACGTGGTATCCTAAGACGAAGAAAACGCAATGGATTACAGGCATTGGATTGACTGTAGTTATTGGCGTACTAGGACTATTCTTTAGATTTGGTGGTGCTTTTAACTATACAAATTCCATCAACTGGGAAAGTGCGGCGCGTCTCAGTTCTAATCTATTAAATGAAACCATCCTTGATGATGTGCAGGCTCTCTATCGCGTTAAAAGCATTGCAAAGCGTGCAGATGAGCTTGAGGTCATCAATTTAACACCTCAAGAATTGAGTGAAAAAATTAGTGCCATCGGCGGTAAGTTTAACGGTAAGGATTTTGATGGTTCTTTCACAAGAACGATTACAATTCAACGTTTAGCAGAGCAACCGCAATCTATTAACATCGTTCTTGGTGAATCTTATGGTTTGTGGCCATTCCTCGGTGAATACAACGAACCTGGTGCCTACCTCGTTGAACAAGGCCGTAAATATGCTGCTAGCCCTCAAGCGATGAGTACACAGCTAGCACTTGCTCAAGGTACAGGTACGATGCCTGCTATCAACGGTTTATTGACTGGTATGCCTGATACAGGTTTATATCCTAACTACGAAGGTGAAAGTTTCAAACAACCATATGGCTTAGGCATTGGTTCTGTTATGAAAAAACTAGGTTACAAAACAGTATTCTGGTACGGCGGCTTTAGCACATGGCAAAATGTTAAGAATTTCGCCTTATCTCAAGGCTTTGATGAATTCCATGATGCGTCCGAAATGCCAAGCGATGAAAGTAATGCGTGGGGCGTAGCGGATAAGGATATGTTTAAAGCCATCTCCGCATATATGGAACAACATAGAGGGGAAAAAATCCTCAACGTAATCATGACTACATCTAATCATCCTCCATATAGCGTTAACGTCGCTAAAGAAGGGTATGATGTGAACAAGGTAAAAGGTCATTTGCCGGATACAATCGCTGAAACCGATAAGCAATTGAACGAAATGGGTCATATTTGGTATGCAGACCATGTGATGGGTGAGTTTATTGCCAGCGAAGAAAAAGCAGATCCATCGGCGCTCTTCGTTATCACTGGGGACCATAGCGAACGATTTACCTTTGCTCGTGAAGTAAGTCCTAATGTGGCATCTACCATTCCGATTATCTTCTATGGTCGAGGTATTCATAAAGATTGGCTCGCTCCTAATGCATTTGGCATGAGTATTCAAATCATTCCAACCTTGGCAGAACTTGTGGGACGTCCTGGTCAAACCTATGAAGCGATGGTACCAAGTCTATTTACACAAGAGGAATTTGTCTTTAACCATAGACTCTATCTAGATAACAATGGAAAACTTATGGAACAAGGCACAAACATGCCTCAAGCCTATGGTAAGGTAATTAAAGACATGCGCGAACTTGCGGCATGGCGTATTAAACATGGGGATGTCATCCAATAAAAACTACACATTTTTATGTATTAAATGTAATTGATTTATAAGCTAAAGGATTATCTATGAGTACTGTGACGGCTATTATCTTAGCGCGCAATGAAGAACAACATATTGTAGATTGTATTAAGAGTATTCAATTTGCTGATGAAATCCTAGTTATCGATGATGGTAGTACAGATCAAACAGTATCACTCGCTACTGGATTAGGTGCAAAGGTTATACCACATCCATTAAATGGAGATTGGTCACAACAACGACGCTTTGGTATTTCACAAGCTCAGAGTGAATGGATTCTATTTGTCGATTCTGATGAACGTGTATCACCAGAGTTAGCAAAGTCTATTCAACGAGCTATTCAAGGAGAGCCGAAGGCTTATTGGCTACGTCGATATAACTTGTTCCATCATAATCAGGCAACCCATGGTGTGGTGAGACCTGATAAGGTGCTACGATTGATGCCTCGAGAGGGTGCAACTGTAGAAGGTGCTGTTCATGAAGCCTTTATCAGCCCGTACCCACAAGATACATTAGAAGGAAAGTTGTATCACTATACATATGATAATTGGCATCAATTCTTTGAGAAGTTTAATAAGTATACGACAGCAGCAGCTAATAAATACAAGGCACAAGGGAAGTCTTGTAGTTTTTTAGGGGATATTATATTGCGTCCTATATGGGCATTCTTTAAGATATATATTTTGCAAGGCGGCATATTAGATGGAAAAATAGGTTTTCTATTATCTATTTACCATATGATGTACACCATGACGAAATATGTAAAATTATATTATTTAAATAAATCGAATGGGCAATTATAATTGGTGATTTAGTATAGTAGATTGCTATGGGGAATTATTGTTCTTAAAGTAGATATGGAAGTATAAATGAGTGAACAATTTTTTCTATCCCTACAACAAAATATAAAATTAATGCTTTGGGCTCCTATATTGAGCACCATCTTTCGAATTGTATTTATGATTGTGTATAATCCCTACCCCACATGGAAGGGGCGCTGGAAATCTGTAGTAGGTTCATTGCGTTACGGCTTTTGGTGGGGCATGGATTTTGATGCTTATGTATTCTTACTACCCTTAGTTTTGGTAACACTCCCTGGACTATGGTTTGAAGGATACCATCAAATAGAGGATTCCTTACGATTGGTGGGGCTAACGATTTATTCCTGTGTTCTGTACGCAGCCTTTGCAGGAAAAATGATCTTCTACAAGCATTTCCATGATACGTACAACTATATGGTTCATTATGCAAATCATGCAGAGAAACATAATTTGATTGATGTATTCTTTAATCAAGATAGAGGCATTCTTGTCATCTTAGGATTGACTCCTATTACATTTATATCCTGGTACATGGGAGATTTTTTCTTGTCCTTGCCATCAATACCGTATCCAAACATTGAAGGAACATGGCCCACGGTAGCTTGGAATATAGGACTTGTGGCTGCCTCTGTGTTAGGTTTCTATTGGTTCCGCTATGGTGGCACCTTATCTCATGATGATAAACCAGAATGGGATACGATTCCTACAGTGGTAAAAGAGGATATATTCTTTGCTCGTGCAACAGTGCCAGATCTATGTGCTTTAGAAACGGTACTCAAACATCCACTACGTGATGAATATACGGCATCACCTGAGGATATTGATGACGCCATTCATCGTATTGTTCCTAATAAATACAAAGATTCCTGGCAGGATTTGAGCACACCGCTTCATGCATTTAAACGTGTTGCATCAGGTCCTCGTATTGATAAACCACAGCATATTTTCTTTATTGTTGGTGAAAGTATCCCTCAATGGTCTCTTGATGAACCTTATAAGGATCTCAATATATGTCCTGGTTTATGGAATTTTAAATATGATCCTCATACAGCACAAGTACCTAATTTCTTGCCTGCTGGTAATGTATCTCGCCCATCCATTGTAAGTCTATTATCAGGTGTCTATGATGCGGGTATGGAAATCAACGAACGGGAAGCCTTTTGGCATGAACCGTTGCCGACCTCTTTGGCATCTCAAATGAAGCGATTAGGCTATGATACGATTTATTGGTATGGTGGTAATGCGTCGTACGGCAACTTTAATCACTTTGGTAAGGCTCAAGGCTTTGACCGCGTGGAAAGCGCTTCTGTGTTCTGTGGTCCCGATGCTCCTAAAACTTGGGTAGGCGTCTATGACCATGTCTTTTTAGAACATATTGAACAGGAAATCAAATCGTTAGAACATCCTACATTCCATTTTATTTACACTACATCCAATCATGGCCCTTATAAAATGGAGGATTCCTTATTAGATTATGATCCTGAAAAGGTCATGCCAAATCTTGGTGATGATCTAAAATCCAATAAGAAACGGAATAAAGAATTGGCTACTTATCGCTATAGCGACAAGGCGATTTTTAACTTTGTACATGCTATGAAAGAGGCTTTTCCTGATAGTTTATTCGTTGTCACCGGTGACCACTCGAATCTATTTGGGTCTCTGAATAATACATCCTTAATTGAACGGGATTATATTTTGCGCGACACATTCTGTACCGTAGGACTATTGCAACATCCTGCTTTCACTAAGGACAGTATTACAGCGCCCATTGGCACGCATATGAGCCTCATGCCTACGATCATTGAAGCCATTGCACCAAAGGGTTTTGAATATTATTCCATTGTGCCGTCCTTGTTTGATAAACAGCCCGATACGTTAGTTACGCCATACCAGTGGATTACGCCGCATATGATGGGCGATGTACGTATGGATTATGGTGAAAGTAACACACCGTCTTATAAACCGGTTGATCCAATTCGTCCTATTGATAATCACGGGGATGATGCTCGTGATTGGACATTGTTGACCATGTGGCTCATTAATCATGAAGACCGTATGAATAAGTCGTAGTATAATTAAACAATAATATCTATTGATGTATATGTAACCAGTATTTCGTATACATCAATGGATGCTACTAAATGTGTATTGATATGTGTATGATAGGAGGAACCTATGTCTATAATCAATGTTGTAGGCGCCAAAATTTGGGGTGGCGGCGAACAATATGTATATGATATTTGTAAACAATTTCAACAGAGACATAGGACTGCCTATATCTTAGTGGACCAATCGAATGAAGATATGCAATCTCGCTATGCTCAAGTGGGTCATGTGATGACGGCCAATCTTTATACTTTGAAGGGTTTTCTATCTGTTAATGCAGTGGCTAAGCAGATAAAAGCACAAGGGATTGATACGATTGTATGCCACTCTGGTAAATATATCTTATTCTGTATTGCCCTTAAGCAGCTAACAGGTGCTAAATTGGTGTTTATTAAACATAATCTTGTACCTGGTAAAACAGATATGTATCATAGATGGATCAATGCACAAGTGGATGCCTTTGTTTGTGTGTCTAAACTCGTTTATGATGATCTTATGACACCTGTTATAAAGGATACTAGCAAATACCATGTTGTATATAATGGTATCGACCCGAATCGATTCCAGTCTTTTTCAGATGCAGTTCCTATGAAATCTAAGGTTAGAACCTTTGGCTATAGTGCGCGTATTACAGAACGAAAAGGTTTGTATCTGATTTTAAGCGCTCTTGAACAGATTCATCAAAACAATCCAGATGTTCGATTGATTATATCTGGGGCTGGTACAGAGGATCAAATTAAAAAACTAACAGACTATATAGAAGCGCATCAAATGCATTCTTATGTTGAATTTATAGGCTTTACACGAGATATTGAAGGTTTATATAGATCAATTGATTGCTTACTATTGCCAACAATAACACGGGAGGCCTTTGGTCTTGTTATCTGTGAGGCTATGTATTGTGGTGTACCAGTCATTACAAGTGGTTCTGGAGCTCAGCGAGAAATTATAGACGATGGAGAATCTGGATTTATTGTAGATCCGCTGAACGAACACACATTACAACAGGCTATGGAACATGTGATGAGTGATGATGTAAACTTGCCGAATATCATCACAAATGCACGACATGTTGTAGAGGAACGATTCATGGTTAATCGTGTGGCTCATGAATTAGTTACGATTATAGATAATTTACATTCTACAAATCATTGATATATTTTGTAGTTATATGAGTGGATAGGAGTATGAGATGGGATATTTACAAACACAATGGCAGCGAGGCCGTAAGATTTACGGCAAACGTAGTTGGAGAGAAACTAGACGTACTTTTCTTCATACAATGCGCTCTATCCGCAATAAAGGGGAAATTGAGGCACTAGAGACCTATTTTGCAAACTATACGCCTGATCCAACCTTATTAGACCGTCAAGTTGGTTTATTTGAGTTAATGACACGATTTTTCTTGTTTAAAAGCTCAACACCACAGGAACGATTAGAGGCTATTGTTAATCATTTTGATTATTTAAAAGATGTATTTACGGATGAAGCGATTCGTGAAATGTACTCTGTAGATCCAGATAATATTTATGACGATGTAAGTCGTATGAATCGTGGCTTTATCGTATGGGAATCAGAAGACCTGGATATGGTAGCACGCTTATATTATGGCCCTGGTCAACGTAAAGAAGGTTTCTTAACCTTGTTACTAACCTTGGGTAAGCAAGGTGTATACCATGCTAACTTCCGCTTTGGCAAAGGTTTTAATGGGGAACCTGCTATGTGGATTGGCACAATTCAAGGCTATAAAGATGGTCTAGATAATGCTAAAACAGTGACTAAAAAGATGTTTGGGTATCGACCAAAAAACTTTATCATGTTCTTATTGCGCCATATTGCAGTCATCTGTAAGGTAGAATCTATTTACGCTGTTTCTGATGAAGGCTTTTACGCAAATACCCACTTAGTTCGCGGTCACCGTGCTAAGGTAGCTGAGCTAGATCCATTGTGGGAGGAATCTGGCGGTGTTGTATGTAGTGATGAACGGTTCTTCAAAATTCCATTAGAGGAATATCGTAAACCCATTGAAGAGATTAAATCACAAAAACGTAGTCAATACAGAAAACGTTATGAATTACTCGATCAATATGAACAAGAAATTCAAAATCATGTACGACCATTGTTACGAGTAAAATAATATCTATAAAGGGAATAGATACCACTATGATAAATAGTAGATTGTAACTATGTTGGGAAAAAGGGGTTAGTATGCAATCTTGGATACTTAAAAATTCTGAAATGGTACTGACCGTACTCATTTCACTCATGATATGTACGACTCGGTCATCTATGGCATTAGGGAATTTACTATATGGCCTCATTATATTGATGACCTTAATAACTTGTTGGTATAGGCGACATGAAATATCTGTACCACAATCGATACGCCAATATGGATGGGCTTATTTAGGCATGTTACTATGCGTATTTCCGTCCACATTAATTAGTAATGATATAGCGGTGACCACAAAATATTTCTTTAATATTTGGGTTTGGAAGGTATTAGTCATCGTCCCAATTCTGCTATGTATTAAGAGTTCTCGCAAATTATACGCCATATTATCAGTATTTTTTGTGTATATGGGCATCGATTCTATATCGGCGTTTGCACAATATTTACTGGGCTATAACTTAGGACCAGGAGGTCGTGCAGGTGGTGTTATACACGGCTCTATGATGGGACTAGCCATGTTGTTAACATTGGCCTTTCCATTAGCATTAATTGCTGCCTATGATAAGAGCTTTCCTTCGTATGTAAGAAAATCAGCTGTATTTTCTTTATTTGGTATGTTATTGGGGATGTGGGGTAATCAAAGCCGTGGTTCTTGGTTATTTAATGGCATTAACGGTATACTCATAACATTGCGCTATTGCTTTATTAATATTCGCTATATATTGGTACTACTTGTAGCCGTTGTAGGTATAGGATATGCATTTAGTAGTCATCAAGACTATGTAGCTCGTTTTGAAAGTACTTTTAATATAAGCACAGATGGTTCAAATTTGGGCCGTATTTATGTATGGGAAGCAGATAAGCATATGATTATGGATCATCCTGTAACAGGTGTTGGTCCTGGATTATGGCAAAAAACATATAGAGAACACTATAAATTAAAACAAGAAACTCAAGATCTAGGCCATTCTCATAATAATCTATTGCAAATAGCCTCTGAATCTGGCATATTAGGGCTCATTGGATTCTTAGGATTTTCATTCTTTATATTCTGTAAATCTTTGATACATTATGTTAAATCAAGAAACCCTTATGATTTATCAATAATGGTAGGCTTTATTAGCTATTTGTTTTTGTTTGGATCTATAGATTATACATGGGGAAATTCATCGGGGATCCGCATGTTTTGGATTGTTATGGGCATCATGATTCAATTGAAAATAAATGAGAATCACAAGATTATTTAGGAAATATTTACGCATTATTTAATTGGTTTTTATGTCTGATTTAAATAGACTGAAAATCTCCAAAAAACTACATAAAAGATAGCTAAAATCTATGGTTTTTCATAGTTTTAAACTTTTGAATATGATACAATATAAGTAAATATTGGTACATTGTATTCGTATGTTTTAGAGGTTGTTTTCTTGAAAATTGTATTGAGAAAACAACCTTTTTTTATAGTTTGGGGTATTAGTATGAATAGTTATGGATATAATAATCACAACAAGTTGCTTGTTAGTAAATTTATAGTACTTATAGCTGATTATATTTCTATTGTGCTAGGCACATTAGTAGCTTATCATTTGCGGTTAAATTTGCCATTTTTACCGGTGAGTCCACATTTTAAGGTAGATGAAATCTATGTATATGGCATTATACCTCTTGTGTTTCTAGCCATATTACTTCTTAATAATGCATACTCAGTAGTATCTCCTTATTGGGATACGATGAAGAACCTATTCCGCAGTATCACTATTGGCGTCGTTGTATCCATTGTACTCATGTACACAGGTCATGTAATCAACGATGTATCTCGACTCTTTGTTATCTTTGCCTATTTATTTATGCTACTCTTTATCTTTAGTAGTCGTTTTATTGTAGGCAAGATTCTCTCAAAGGCAGGATATTTAAATATACCAGTCCTTCTCGTTGGTGCAGGTAAAACAGCAGAGCTCGTAAAGAAATCCTTAGATCGCATGCCAATTGCTACGTACAAGATTATTGGTTATGTAGATGATAATCCTAAATCCTCTGCTATTGCTAAAGAATATCCATGTTTAGGTGCTTTTTCCGATGTTGAACATGTTATCAAAGATACAGGTGTACAAACAGTTCTTATTTGTGCACCAGGGTTAGAGCCTAAAAAGTTAGTATCATTGGTCAATCAACTGCAATTACTGGTAAAACGCGTGGCCTTTGTGCCTGAGTTATTTGGTTTACCAGCAAGTAATATTACGGCTCGGGGCATGATGGAAGAGCAAGCCGTTGTATTGCGCGTACAAAATAACTTGGCTCGCAAGTCTAACCGCATTATGAAGCGCATATTTGATATTGTAGCTACCGTATGTGGGGGCCTCTTGATTTTGCCAATTTTAGCCATTGTAGCCGTACTGATTTATCTAGATTCTCCAGGGCCTATCGTATTTGGTCATAAGCGCGTTGGACAAGGTGGTAAAGAGTTCCCATGCTATAAATTCCGCTCCATGGTGCCGAATGCGCAAGAGGCGTTGGAGGTATATTTGAAAGAAAATCCTGCAGCTCGTGAAGAATGGGAACGAGATTTCAAATTGAAAGATGATCCGCGTGTTACACGAATCGGTAAATTCCTTCGTAAAACGAGCCTTGATGAATTGCCACAATTGTGGAATGTTCTCGTTGGGGATATGAGTCTAGTAGGACCACGTCCTATCGTTCGCGATGAAATCGTAAAATACGGCGACTATATCAACGACTTTTACCTTGTACCACCAGGGATTACCGGTGTATGGCAAGTGAGCGGCCGTAGCGATACTACCTATGAAGAACGGGTATTAATGGACTCTTGGTATGTTCATAACTGGTCTGTGTGGATCGATATTGTATATCTTTTGAAAACTGTGTTGGCTGTCGTTAAATCGAAAGGGGCTTATTAGTCGGGGATTATGAGGGATAGTAGTTTTGATATTATGAAGGGGATTGCAATTTTGCTTGTTGTGTTGGGCCATTCTGTTCCAGACCAAGCAAGTGCTAGTGGTATTGCTAGTTATCCTTTATATTTGATGCGGACTATAATTTATAGCTTCCATATGCCTGTATTCTTCTTTGTAGCTGGCTATTTTATGCATATACCTTTGAAAGAGGGCTTCCAAAAATTCGTAAAAGATAAAAGTATACGGTTAATGGTTCCTTATTTCACTATTGGTTTATTGTATTTTCCCTTCAAATTAGCTTTATCAAAATTTGCAAGTCAGCAGATATATCCGCAAGATATATGGAAAATATTTATAGGCATTAATCCGGATGGGGAACTATGGTTTTTATATTGCTTGTTCTTTATTTCAATCATTATTGCCTTATTGGTTAAACGTGTAAATTTAGGTTTATTAATCTTATCTTTCATCATTGGCATGTTATCTGATGTATTAAATATCTTTTCTGTACCTATGGTATCAAAGATATTGTACTTCCAATTCTTCTATATCTTAGGCTTATATATAAAGAAATATATGCTATTAGATTATATGAAATCCGCAGGAGTAGCCCTTACATCTCTTGTGATTTTTAGTGTAGGTAATTATGCATTACTACATGATATTAATGTGTTTAAAATACTTACTCTTATAACAGCAGTTTCGGGGATTACTATTACATACTATATAGCTAACCAAATCTCATCTAGAATCGGATTATATAAAACACTTTTGATCTTTTTAGGTACTGTCTCCATGGATGTTTATATCTTTAGTGATATTGTTAAAATTCCATTCAGAATTGTACTTTGGTCTAAATTAGGATTGTACTATGAAGCTTTTATTGTGTGCTTCTTAGCATCTACAATTCTATCTATCTTGATAGGTTATATTTTAAGAAAAAATCATTATTCACGATTGCTATGTCTTGGAATAAAAAAATAAGGATATACATATGAAAAAACAATTTGATTATTTAGTAGTTGGGGCGGGCCCATTTGGTGCTGTATTTGCCCATGAGGCGCATAAGCGTGGTAAATCTGTACTTGTTATCGATCGTCGCAGTCATATAGCAGGTAATCTATATTGTGAAAGCAAAGATGATATTAACATTCACGTGTATGGTGCCCATATTTTCCATACATCTTTGAAGCATGTGTGGGATTATGTTAATCAATTTGCTGAGTTCAATCACTATGTAAATAGCCCTGTAGCAAATTATAAAGGTGAAATGTACAATTTGCCGTTTAATATGAATACATTCTCTAAAATGTGGAATATTCGTACTCCAAAAGAGGCACAGGATATCATTACAAAACAACGGGCTGCTATTACAAGTGAACCAAAGAACTTAGAAGAGCAAGCCATTAGTCTTGTAGGTACAGATATTTATGAAAAGCTCATCAAAGGATATACGGAAAAACAATGGGGCCGTAAATGTACAGAATTGCCAGCTTTCATTATTAAACGATTACCAGTTCGTTATACATATGATAATAACTACTTTAATGACCGTTTCCAAGGCATTCCTATGGGCGGTTATACGAAGATGATTGAACGCATGTTAGAGGGCATCGAAGTCCGGTTAGGCGTAGACTTCCTGAAACATCGCGAAGAATACGAAGCCTTGGCAGACACGATCATCTATACAGGTCCTATTGATGAATACTTTGGTTATTCTGAAGGTGTTTTAGAATATCGTGGCCTTCACTTTGAAACAGAACGTCTTGAAGAGGAGAACCATCAAGGTGTTGCCGTTGTGAACTATACAGAAGGTGAAATTCCTTATACTCGCATCATCGAGCATAAACACTTTGAGTTTGGTACACAACCTGTTACATATGTAACTAAAGAATATCCAAAAGACTGGAAAATCGGCGAAGAAGCCTATTATCCAGTGAACGATGTAAAGAATTTAGACCTTTACGCAAAATATGTTAAAAAGGCTGAAACGATTTCCAATGTTATCTTTGGTGGTCGTTTAGGGGAATATAAATATTACGATATGGATAAGGTTATTGCTAGTGCCTTGGCATTAGTAGAAAAGGAATTAGCATAATCTCTATTTTCGACGTAAATATAGATTTGAGAATCAACACTCATGTAGGAGAGTACTAGTGAATATTAAGATTTTAGTAGCCACACATAAGCAATATTGGATGCCAGAGGACTCCGTATACATGCCAATCCATGTAGGCAGAGAGGGCAAAGCTGATATTGGTTATACCGGCGATCATACAGGGGATAATATTTCCTCAAAAAATGCAAATTACTGCGAATTGACAGGCTTATATTGGGCTTGGAAAAACCTTGATGCGGACTATATCGGTCTCGTGCATTACAGACGTTACTTTACGCGCAAAGAGGTTCGTTCTGTAGAGGATAAAAAGAACCAAATTCTTACAGGAGCGGAATGGGAAAAACTACTTTCAGAGTATCCTGTAGTCGTAGCAGATAAGCGTAAATATTATATTGAATCTAACCGTTCTCACTATAATAATGCGCATCATAGTGATGGCCTTGATGCGGCAGAGCAAATCATCGCTGAGAAATATCCTGAATATAGCGCTGCTTTTACAAAGGTTTGTAATCGTACATGGGCGCACATGTTCAATATGTTCGTCATGCGCCGCGACCTATTTGATCAATACTGCGAGTGGATGTTCTCCATCTTGGAAGAGATTGAACATCGCGTCGATATTTCCGATTATGATACATACGAAGCGCGCATCTATGGTTTCGTAAGCGAAATCTTGCTCGACGTATGGCTTGAGGCCAATAACATTAACTATAAGGAACAAAATGTATCCTTTATGGAGCCACAAAACTGGATTAAAAAAGGTGGATTATTCTTGAAAAGAAAATTCTTTAAATAATAGACCTATTTGTATTATGGAGGAATTTTTTTGATGAGAGAAATTGGATTTTCGGAGATTAAGAGTGTCGCTTTAGATATTTTAAAAGATGTGGCACATTTTTGTGATACACATGATATTCGATATGTATTAGCGTATGGAACAATGTTGGGAGCCGTTAGACATAAAGGTTTTATTCCATGGGATGATGATATTGATATCATGATGCCACGGGATGATTATAATCGCTTTATTAAGACATATAATGAGCATAACTCAAGATATCAAGTGTTTTCTATTGAAAATGATGACACTTATACCTATACAATGGCTAAGGTATTCGATCAAGAAACGGTTATGATTGATAATACATTATGGCGTAATTTTGATAAAGCAGGTGTATTTATAGATATTTTCCCAATTGATGGGTTACCGGATGAAACACAGGCACAACAAAAAATATTTAGACATCAACAATTTTTAAACTTGTTATTCCATGGGTCTTCTATGAAGTTTACATTCAGTAATCGTTATGTAGACTCTAAAGGTAGCTTTGCAAAGTTAAAAGGTTATGTTCGTACATTCTTAAAATTTGGTGCTATTAGTTTAATGTATTTTTTACCAACTACAAGTTTAATCAAAAAGATTAATCAAGATGCCCAACAGTATCCATTTTCCAATTCGAACTACATAAGTGTTCTCGTCGATTGTGCGAGTGGTAATAAACGGGAAGTATACGAAAAAACTTTGTTTGATAATAGAAGTTTATATCCTTTTGAGGATACTGAGTTTTGGGGACTTACAGATAGCGATTTCTATTTAAGTCATTTGTACAATAATTATATGGAAGCACCACCTAAAGATCGACAGGTACCGCATCATAACTATAGAGTGTATTGGAAATAATAAGAGGGGATTATATTATGAAACTATTTACAGTAGGACCAACTCAAATGAGACAGGAAATTCTTGATGTAAGACATCAACAAGTTCCTTATTTTAGAACAACAGAATTTTCTGAAGTTATGTTAGATTCAGATAGACTGCTCAAAAAATTTATGAATGCACCAGAAAGCTATAAATCCATCTACTTAACAGCTTCTGGTACGGGTGCATTAGAAGCTACTATTATGAATTGTATGAATGAAACAGACCATGTGTTAGTTATTAATGGTGGTACTTTTGGTCAACGTTTCGTCGATTTATGTGAACTCCACGAGATACCTCATACTGTGATTAAATTAGACGAGGGTGAGGAGCTAACCGCAAAACACTTTGCTGCCGTAGAAGAACAATCATTTACATTTGTTATTGCTAATATTGATGAAACTTCGACCGCACAGTTATATGATATTAATTTATTAAGCAACTTTGCTAAAAAGAAAGAAGCATACTTGGTAATTGATGCGATTAGTTCGTTCTTAATTGATCATTATGATATGGCTGGTAATAATATTGATGTTACTATTTTGAGTTCTCAAAAAGGCCTTTGTATTGCACCAGGTATATCCCCTATTGTAATTAGTGATAGACTATATGAAGAACGTGTAAAAAATAATCATATTAAGAATCTTTACTTCGATTTCAACCAATATGTAAAAAACTTTACAAGAGGTCAAACACCATTCACACCTGCTGTTGGGGTATGTTTAGAAATGAATAAAGCATTACATCTGATTGAAGAGGAAGGTTTTGAAAATTATTTAGCTCGTATTGATAGTGTGGCGAAAGATTTCAGAAATAGAATTAAAGAATTACCAGTATCTCTTCCTGCCTTCAGCATCAGTAATGCGGTTACGCCTATCCGTTTTGAACAACCAATTGCTAAAGATGTATTTACAATTTTGAAGGACAAATATGATATTTTTGTAAATCCTACGGGTGGGGTTAATGAAGAATACGTTCTACGCGTTGCTCATATTGGTGATACAACCATTGAGGATAATAAAATGCTCCTAGAAACAATGAAATCAGTCATTAAAGAGATTACAGGTAAATAATATGGTAAAAGTGATAACATATGGAACATATGATTTGTTTCATGAGGGACATTATAATCTATTAAAGAATGCAAAAGCATTAGGTGATTACCTAATTGTTGGGGTTACATCCGACTATTTTGATAAATCTAGAGGTAAATTTAATGTTCGTGATTCCTTGATGACACGCATTGATAATGTGCGTGCTACAGGTTTTGCAGATGAAATTGTAGTAGAAGAATATTTTGGCCAAAAAATAGATGATATTAAACGATTTAATGTAGATATATTTACCGTTGGATCTGATTGGGAAGGCTATTTTGACTATTTAAATGAGTATTGCAAAGTAGTTTACTTACCAAGAACACAAGGTATTTCAAGTACGCAGATTAGAAATTCTGAGAATATTAGACTTGGTATCATTGGTAATGAAGTTATATTAGATAGATTTTTGGATGAGTCTAAATTTGTTAGTGGCATTGATATTATTGGTGGGTACACAGAGGCAGAGTCGGTTGATACTATCTATAAATCACATCAATTTAATAATTTAGAACAATTTGGTTCATCTGAAGAATTGCTGGATAAAGTAGATGCAGTATATATTAATATGCCTTTATCCAAACGTGGTGCTTATATCGAAAAAGCACTACAAGCCAAAAAACATGTATTAACAGAATTCCCATTTAGTAGTGACCTTGATGAAACATTACGCTTAATGGACTTGGCGAAATCTTCCAACTTAGTATTGATGGAAGGCTTGAAAACAGCTTATAGTCCTGCATTTAATAAGTTAATTGCCATGGCTCGTAGTGGAAAAATTGGTAAAATCTTTAATGTAGAAGCTAATTTTACACAAGTTTTGGGGGAAGATTTGGCTAATCAAATTAGAATAGCTGGTGGTAGTATTTTATCCTTAGCATCCTATCCATTATTAGCTATCTTTAAACTCCTAGGATTTGATTATAATCGCGTTGATTTTATAAGTCATAAGGTTGACGATGTCGATATTTTATCAAAGATTAATTTTCTTTATGATGATGCTATGGCCTCCGCTACTGTGGCAATCAATGCTAAGGCAGAGGGAGATTTAGTTATATCTGGTTCTAAAGGATATATTTATGTACCAGCGCCTTGGTGGAAAACAGAATTCTTTGAATTGCGTTTTGAAGATGTGAACTTAAACCAAAAATACTTCTATAAGTTTGAAGGTGAAGGCTTACGATATGAAATCGTTGAGTTCTTAAAATGTATTAGAGAGGACTCTGAAAGCTTCTTGATGAGTCATCAAGATATGATTGAAGAGGTACGCGTCCTCAATAAATTTGTATCTAATACAAATGTTACCGTTATTTAGTATGGGATTGAGTGAGTATGCAACAATTATCTTTACGAGAGGTTCAGCTAGAAGAGTTGAATCTTCTCAAGGATTTTGACAAATTTTGCAAAAAATATAATTTAAAATATAGTTTATGTTATGGCACATTAATAGGTGCAGCTCGACATAAAGGGTTTATACCTTGGGATGATGATATTGATGTTTGCATGCCAAGACCTGATTACGAACGATTATTAACGTTAAAAGAGCATTATGATCATGATGGATTAGAGTTAATCGCAAATCCTATCAATCATAGTTTAGATGCAACCTATGCAGCTATCATCAATAAAAATATTCCTTGTGAAAATACATATTCTAATACATTACGTAGCAAGTATTTATGGATAGATATTTTCCCTGTTGATGGATTTAGTGAAGATATGTCCATTATGAAAGAGATTTATGATAAATCGATTTTTTATCAAAAAATACTTACATTAGCTAGCGCTAAACTGTTTAAGGGGAAATCTCTTATTCATGCTTTAGGTAAATTAGTTATTGTTCCATTGTGTCGTTTATTTGGTAAACAACGTTGTATCGATATTATGGATCGTTTGGCTAAATCTTATGACTATACTAAATCAGAGTATGTTGGTGTAATTGCCTGGGGTGAAGGTGTAAAGGAACGATTGCCTAAACAGGACTTTGAGAAGATGACTACTATTGAGTTTGAAGACCAATTATTTTCTGTTATGTCCTGTTGGAGACAATATCTAGATAATATGTATGATGATTATATGCAGATGCCTCCTGAGAACCAACGCTGTGGACATAATATTGTTGCCTATAAGATAAATCGAAAGGATTAAGTATATGGAGCCGTTACTTTCTATTATTGTTCCTATTTATAATGTTGAACAGTATGTTGATAAATGTATTCAATCAATACTTAATCAAACTTATCAAAATTTAGAAATTATTTTAGTTGATGATGGGGCAACTGATCGCAGCGGTTCTATTGCGGATTCTTATGCGGCGAAGGATAAACGTGTAAAGGTCTTTCACAAAGAAAATGGAGGGCTTTCCGATGCCCGTAATTATGGTTTAGATCATGTTACAGGAGACTATATTTTATTCGTTGATAGTGATGATTTTATAGAAAATACAATGTGTGAAAGATTGCTTACTGTAGCGAATAGTAGCAATGCTGATATGGTTTCTTGTAATTATTATATCTATAGAGGTGATGATGATATTAGTATACATACTATGTCTGTTCAAGATGATACAAGAACTTTCACAGGCATGGATATGTTACGATATTATCTATTAAAAACGGAACCATTCGATCTCAATGTAGTATGGAATAAACTCTTTAAATCTGAGTTATTCAATGGGACAGTATTAGTTCGTTTTCCAAAGGGGAGAGTTCAAGAGGATAATTTTACTATTTTCAGGCTATTTTTGAATGCTAATACTATAGTAACAGTAAATGAACCTCTTTATTATTATGTACAACGCGCTGGTAGTATAATGGCTAATTTTAGTAGACGTTTTATGACAGATACCGTAGAGTCCCATATATATATGAATGATTATCTTATGGAGCACTGTAGTAGTGTAAAGAACGAACTGCAATTGTATCTTTTAAATTCCTATGTGGAATTATCTCGTAGAGTTCATGTTAATAAATGTAAGACAGAGTACAATGATTTACTCACTCAATATAAGCACTATGTCTTAGATCATACAGTTGATACTAGCCATAACCCATTATGGAAGTGCAAACAAGATATAAAGAGGGTATTGGTTAAATTGTATTATTGAATATGAATCATAACCATATTTATACGGTTGTATGTAACATATGATTAAAACCCATAGAGATTATCTTTATATTTTTAATTGATAATACTATGGGATTTTCTCTAATTATGAAAGCATGGTTAGTAAGGTTTGATAGATATTAATGATAGAGGAAAAGTAATGTGAGGAAGAGTTACTCCGTATTAATAGAGAATATATTTTCTCTACTAACCCTACGCGCCTTAGAGTATGTACTCGCTTTTATTTTGGTACCATATTTAATTCGCGTATTAGGACCTTTGCATTTTGGAATGATTGCATTTATGCAAGGTATTATGGAATATTTCCGAATCTTTGTTGATTTTGGGTACTCCTTAACGGCTCCAAAGGCAATAGCACAGGCTGAAGAACAGAAGATAGGATCTCTATTTGCCAAATATTTTTATGGAAAAGTATGTATATTAATATTTGTTACGGCCGTATTTTTTGCTATTTATAATTTGCAACGCATATTCCTAGGGAACACGATCGATATATTATTGTTTCAAGTTATGTACTGTGGAATTATAGGCAATGTTTTATTTCCTGTATGGTTTTTCCAGGGCATACAGAAGATGCGGTATATTACCATATTAAATATGAGTGGTCGTATCTGTACGATGCTTGGTATATTTTTACTTGTAAAATCTCCAGAGGATTATATACTTGCTGCATTCTTACAGGCTTGTACTCCATTAATTGCAGGTATTTTTTCAATAGTCTGGTTAAGAAAACACTATACTGGATTATTCAAATTACCACCTATGGGTGAAATTATTAATTCTTATAAAGAAGGATGGTCTATATTCGTATCCTCGTTGGCAGTTAATTTATATACTGCAACTAATGTAGTGGTATTAGGTATGCTTACGAATAATGTTATCGTTGGTTACTATAGTGCTGCTGATAAATTAATTACATGTGTTCGTAGAGGTATATATGCTGTCAGTGACGCCATATATCCATTTATAAGTAAGATGATGAAGGATGATATTCCAAAAGGGTTACAGTTCATTAAAAAGCAATTGCTCTTATATCTAGTTGTAGGTCTTGTTGGTTGTACATCACTATTTTTCTTCTCGGATACTATAGTCAAGCTATTGTTCGGAGCGGATTATAATTTAACTGTTGACGTATTACGAATCTTGTCATTTGTTCCTTTAGCTGTTGCTATTAGTACTGTATTTGGTGAAGAAACGATGCTACCACTCAATATGAATAGTGCATATAGCCGAACTCTAGTATTGGCAGCATTCTTTAGCTTGTTATCTATATTCCCATTGTGTTATTTGTGGGGGGCTAAAGGGGTAGCAATGACAATGTTATTAACAGAATTTTTAATTATGATTATTATGGGAGGCTTATTAAGGAAACAACTCTTCCAATAGGTTTAAATAGTTTGAGAGGTTTGTTTTAATATGATTAGTACAGCATATTATAAAATTCAAGAGTTATTGCTTTGTGCAATGATAATTTCATTACCACTGATGCGGATTCCAGATCGGTATACTTTGTTTTCAATGGGCAATAATCTATCGATGATATTTCTGTTCTTTTCCCTTTTGTTATTCATTGTATATAGCCTATGGAACAAGAAGACAGAGTTTCCCTTTAAACCGTATTTTACAATATCTGTTGCTTGGATTGTTTTTTGTACCATTTTAGGGGTATTTTCTTTTCCTTTTTATGATACTGTTATTTACACGTATTTAATCAATACATCTGTTGTCCAAAAACTATATGCGCTATTTCCTTCGTTTGTAGGTAATGAATTTATTCTACAAGTAAAGTTAATGGTATCACTAGTTTGGTATCTGTTTAGAAACTTTATATTCCCCTTAATTGGGCTATTCTTAATCATTTTTAATCTATATAAAGATGATTGTAAAAAAGGTCTTGATACTATTGTTAATGCTGCAAGGATATTAACAATACTATGTATAGCTTACTCCATTATAGAGGTTTCTTGGCTATGGAGTGGTTCAGATTACTTGGCTAGTATATTAGTAACTATTAATAATAGCTTATATGATCCTGTTGTACAAAGTGGGTGGTGGCCTCCGGAATTATGGCCAGGTCAACTTAGAAGCCTTGCGTTAGAACCATCCTATTTTAGTATGATTGCGGTGTTTTTGGCACCATTATTAGGTATTCATTATGTAAATTCTAAGAATAAACTTGATATTATATTAGCATTTCTCTTAGTTGTCATGATTTTCTTAACTAAAGCGCGAACAGGTGTTGTTGTTTATCTATTCGAACTTGTTGCATTTGTCGTATTAAGTCTAATCTTTAGATATAAATCTTGGTGGAAGTTATGTCTATTTACGATTGGTTTAAGTATTTTTAGCTATTCCTTCGCCATTGTTGGTGACTCCGTAGTAAGCCCTATGATTAAAGCTAGTATTTCTCAAACGACTGCTATTGAAGAAGGACCTAAGTCTGTATCTGTAGAAAAAGCTCTAGATAAGTATATTGATAGCAATGTTAAGTCAGTCAGCAATACTAGTTCTAGATCTAATTCAGCTAGATTTGGTAATACCGTAGCTATGTTTAACGTTGGACTAGATCATTTAGTATTTGGTGTTGGTAGAGGCTTACACTCAAGTTATATGGTTGATAAATTCCCTGATTTTGCTAAAGATAGTGGCGAAGTTAAACGTTGGACAGAAGACGTATTACAAAAAGGCTTTTTAGCATTTGAGTATCCAGTACTTAATGAGTTTGCAGCTATATTGGCATGGTTTGGGTTGATAGGGGAAATCTTGTTTATTACCCCAATTTTATATATCTTATATAGAACCTATAAGATTAAGAAGTATATTAACAACCCTACATTGGTCTACCTATTAGTGGCATTCTTTGGACAAATTGCATGCTTTATGAGTAATGAATTTTTATTGGCTTATCCAATTCTTGTAGGGATTTTGATTTGTTATATTAAATTTTATGAGCATAATGATATAACCAGAGAATAGGGGGTTATTCTAAATAAAGTATAATGTGTATATTGTAACTAATGTTTAAAATACATCGAATATATTTGATATATAGTTTATGGCTTTTCTATCTCATAATTAGTTATAATTTGTATAGCAAAATATTATAGAATGAATATATTGGGAGTATTCATTTCTAGGGGACTACATTAGTTAATATATTGGTTTGGGAGATTTTAATTATGAAAAAATATGTACTTTCAGTTGATAAGAATAGGCCTATAGAGCTTGAAATTACAAATATTTTAGATGATAATAAAGCTATAGTGCGCGGTCGTCTTAATACATATCATTTGGATTATGATGTAGAGACAACTTCTGTTTTATTGAATTTTACGTTGGAAGGCGATCGAGAAACTGTATATAGTATTAGATTAAAGGAAGATGATTCTTTATTAAAATGTTTAGATTGTACTCCTCAGGAGATATTCTTTAACATTGTTAATTTTCTTGGTGAAGTAATACATAAGGCTAAATCTATTGGACATACATTAGTTATGAAGTTAGATCATCAAACTTCTAGATTACTTGTAAAGGATTTAACAAAAATTGGTGATGAATATCGTACATTTAATGGAGAACTAGTATATTAAGATAATTCTTAATAACTATATAGTGGAATTAAAAGAAGGTATCAACGGCAGTTGATACCTTCTTTTATGTAGAAATCAAATTGATGGGATACTAAATTTAGATCAACCTATAATATCTTTATTAGATATACGAAGATAAGAAATAGGGATTGAATGTTCTCTTATATAACAAATCTGTTATGAAACGTATTGTATTGTATATTGAGCAGCCGATAGTAGTTGGCTCAGAAGTTGCCATTTTAATGCGAATTTCACCGTTTTTTGGTATAATAAACAAGTATTCCAACGATAAAACGGAGGTAATTCTAATGCGTAAATTCTTATATATATTAGCAGCTCTACTCGTGTTGATTGGTATTAATACACATGATGTAGAAGCTCGTACAGATGTGTATGCTACAACCTATAATGGTAATAGCTGGTATGTAGACCAAGACTCTGTGAAGAGAGTAGGGGATGTACTCAACTTTACGGTGTACACTACATCTGGCCTTAGCTATAAGGTATCATCTAGCGATAGTAACTATTACAATGCAGATGTATTCTACTATAACAACAAACTCGTTTCAGACAATGGCCAATCTGTATGGAAATCTCCAGGTATGATGGCCGCTATGCGTGTGGCACGTAGATAAAGAATAAAGGCAGCGATTCGATCGCTGCCTTTTGGTCTGTATAAGTGTACTATAGTATCGTTTATCCGTATTTGACGATATATAAGATTAACCCTATAATATAAATAGATAGCCAAGCGAGTAGATCCGTCGGGCTCATCTCAAGAGAATAAATAATTGATGAAATGGCCTTTCAGTTACCTAATTATCTAGGGATAACGAAGGGCTATTTGTCTTTTCCAAGACAAATAAGCGCCACGAGTGCACCAAAAGCAATGACTACAGTCATTACCTCTAGGATTAGCATGATTAACTCATAATCACTCATAGACAACCCTCCCTTCATAGACGAAGAGAGGCCCAACCTCGCTTAACTATCCTATATCAATTATATGGCGAACATATAAGCGAATCAATAAGAATCTATTTATAGAAATATACAAAAATATATATACGTATACGTTAGCAGTAACTATAATTACTGCTTTTTTTACTTGTGATAATTTTATAGTTATGTGGCAAATTTCCCTCATATTTACAAGAATATAATTATTAAATATAATTAAATTATTTAATAATAGTTTATAGTATGTAAATGAGAGAGGGTTTTTATGAAACGTGTGTATAAAGCAAACCTATCTTTAGCGATTGCTCTGACGATTGCTAGTTCTGTGGTGCCTTATGTGATGGCAGAGGGGATGACGATTACTGCTACTAATGGTGGGTCATTCAAAGCTGGCGAAATGACAAACTACATATCTACCATTGAGGCAGATACTGGTAGTACAGTCAGCATTGATAAAGCTGTTGCTAATATTGGCTATAATAACAAGCCTTTTATCAGCAGTAAAGGTGGCAGTACAGTTAGCCTTAAGGAAGGTGTTTATGATGTTCAAAATGTAAGCACTCCTATTGCAGTGGCTCAAGGTGGCACCGTTAATATTGGTGTAGACGGCAACAAAGGTAATTTTACTGGCAATGACTTGTCTTTGGTAGGTGATGTTATCGTTAAAAGCGACCCAAATCATGCGTCTGAGATCAATATTGGTATCATTGGCAAAGAATCTCTTTGGGATGGTTTAGCCTTTAACTTAGCAGACAAAGACGCAAAGCATCCAAGTCATATCAATGTATTCCTTGGCGACTATGGTTCTTGGGAGCTTTTCTATCAAGGCGGCTTGCATGAAGGAACATTAGATGGTGGTACACAACCTAGCCATGTACATCGACTTGTAGGCTCTAAGAATCGCAACTATGCGAATATGGTAACCCAAAGTGAGCATAATAAGCTATATGTAGATAAGCTTGAAGGGCATGTAAACTTTATTTACGATCCTAATGATGAAGGTGGCGATACTGAGGATCCAAGCTATCAACCACCAACGAAAACCTATAATGGTTTAACTCCAGATTCCTTCTGGGGTGGTGATATTCATATTACAAGTGCGGCTCCTGGTGCAGCGGCTCATGTGTACACTACTCAACGAGGCCTAGATATGTCCTCTGAGGCTAATGTGAACAAGATTTTAGATAACTTGGCTCACAAGATGTACTATCATAACTATGTTAATGGTGAAAGAAACCTACAAGGTACAGTAGCTATTGCATCTGATGGTTCTGAATCTGGTCGTTTTACAGTAATTACATCTGGTCATGCTAAAGAAGGTGATATTACATGGCAAGCCGATAAGGATGGTCAAGGTAAATACGTATATGGTGAAAATAAACCTGTACCAAAACCTCAACCTAAGCCAGAAGTTAAACCAACTCCTAAACCTGAGGTTAAGCCGGTACCAACTCCGACTCCTAAACCAGAGGTAAAGCCTACTCCAAAACCTGAGGTTAAGCCAGTACCAAAACCAACTCCTAAACCAGAAGTGAAACCAGCTCCAGTGCCAGAGCGTAATTCTCATATTCACGTTATCATGGGTGATTTTGATACTCCTCATATGCGCGGTGCCCGTTCTGCTATCATGAGCAATATCAACGGGTGGAGAACATTGACAGATAATATGTATCGTCCACGTGTATTGCAACAAGGCGAACCAACAGGCATTTGGGCTCGTGTTGGGGGCGGTAAATATAGCTATACCGCAAAAGGTATAGACACAGATACAACATATACACGCATTCAAGGCGGTTACGATGCTAAAACAGGTAGTGGCTGGACTGTAGGTGGTCAAGTATCCTACCTTCGTGGCAACGATGACTACGTATTCAATGGTACTGGTAAGGAAAAAGCCTTTGCTGTAGGTGTGTACGGTGTTAAAAATCTTGGCAAAGATCAATATATTCATCTCGAGTCCCAAGTAGGTCGCGTTTCTAATACTTTCACAGCTCGCAATGAAATTGGTGAAAGCCTTTCTGGTGATGCTAAAGCCAATGCCTACACAATTGGTGCACGCTATGGTAAAACTGTGAAATTCCAAAATGGTACATATATTGAACCACAAGCGCAATTGAGCTACACGCACTTTGGTGGGGATAGCTTTGATGCGGGGCGTATGCATGTTAACCAATCTGGTGTGAGCAGCACAGCAGGTGGTCTTGGCCTTGAAATTGGTAAAACATTCGGCGCAGGTAACATCTATACTCGCGTTGGTGTAAACCATGCCTTCTCTGGCACTGTAAATACAGCGTACACAACTGGCAATACTACAAAATATACAAAACAAGATCTTAAAGGCACTTGGACAGATCTAGCATTCGGTGGTCGTTATGGCTTCAATGCTAATAACAGCATCTTTGCTGACCTTAGCACAGGTCTATCTGGCGACTATAAAGCAGGCTGGTCTGTAAATGCTGGATTTACACATAAATTCTAAGAATCAATTTAATAAATTATTCTTTGTAATATAGCCAATATATAAAGCCTCCTAATAGTAGAGTAATAACTTTATTATTAGGAGGCTTTTATAATATATTTCGGATATTTCTATTAATAGATTCTTATTGATTCGATTATAGGGCGCCTTTGGAGCACTTGTGGCGCTTATTTGTCTTGGAAAAGACAAATAGCCCTTCGTTATCCTTGGATAATTAGGTAACTGAAAGGCCATTTCATCAATTTTTTGTAACTTTGAGATGAGCCCGACGGAACCACTCGCTTGGCTATCTGTTTATATTATAGGGTTTATATCATATATCGTCAAATACGGATAAACAAGTTTATATTAAACAATTTTATATGGTTATTATTTACTATGAGGCAGCGAGTCAATCGTTGCCTCTTTTGGTATGTTTTTATCTAATACATATCAAATCTTAATTATTTCTAAAATAAATAAGCTTAATTCATTTACAATTCACTAAAAATGATGTAATATTTTAAATATATTTTAAAAGTGTTAGAAAAAAGTTTCTTTATTATGTGAGTGTATATCTGTCTTTTACCGTATATAAAGGCTAATAAATCAACTCATAGATATATATTCAAGTATGAAGGAGCTTTCACAAATGTGATTGTATTATAAGTGAAGTATTTATTGAGGTGTAAGAGGATGAGAGGTAGAAATAAGATTTTATTATCTGCTGTTATGATGACCTTATTGTCATCTACGATGGCTATGCCTAGCACATGGGCTGCAGCAGGTATTAATTCTGATGGACGTATTTTTGCAACTACTGCAGATAGTAAATTTGAAAGTACAGGTAGTACGACTGCGAATGGTGTAGTTGCATCTGATGGTGGTCAAGTTACAATTGGATCTTTGGACACTCCTGATGCATCTCAATTGCCTAAACGCTATCGTCAACCAGCTTTTATTACAGGCATGCTAAATAACAGTTCCATCCAAGTAGATGGCGGTGTTATGGACGTGACTACTGCGCCATGGAAGTCTCCATATCCAGTAGCATTTGCTTATAATAGTAAAATTAATCTTGGTGTCGATGATGCGGGTACCGTAAAGCACAAGGTATTTAATATGCAAGGTGATGTGCTCGTATCTGATAAAATGATGCCTCCGCATCAAGAACAGCAACCATCTGTGATCAATATCGGCCTAGGCCGTGCGCACAATAGCCCTAACCAATTTTCTGGCAAAGCTGTGAATACCTTAGAGGATAAGGGTGGCGAAATCAACATGACCTTTGATGGTGGCATGTGGAGCCATGATTACATGGGCGGCTTGGAAGCTTTCAAGATTGATGGTAAAGCAGAACGCAGTAGTATTAATAACCTCACAGGCACTCGTACGCGCGAAGGTTTTAGCCGTATTGCGCAAGATTCTCGTAGCGACATTCATGTGAATAAATTGGACGGCCATATCAACGTTATTTATGACATGAGTGATAGCACTGGTTTGAATTTCGCTAAACAAGGCTCCAAGAAAAATGGTCTTGATCCGGCTGATATCGAGGGTGGTAACTTCATCGTAAAATCCGCTGCGACTGGCTCTGCTGTGCATGGCTATGTAACAGGTGATCATCTTGATACTTCCTCTGAAAGTAATGTAAACAAGATTTTAGATAACTTAGCTCACAAATTCTATTATGAAAACTATGTAAAGGGTGAAAGAAACCTTTCTGGTACTGTATCCATCGCTTCCAAAGGCATCGTGTCTAGCTACAAAAAAGCATTGACTACAGATCAAAAAGAAGGGGATATTACTTGGAAAGACGGTAATGGTCAAGGCTCCTATGTGGTGCCAGAACCAAAACCTACACCAACTCCAGATCCTAAACCAGTTACACCAGTGACTCCAGATCCTAAACCAGTTACACCAGTAACTCCAGATCCAAAACCGGTTACACCAGTAACTCCAGATCCTAAGCCAGTTACACCTGTAACTCCAGCTCCTAAGCCAGTTACACCAGTAACGCCGGATCCAAAACCAGTTACACCAGTAACTCCAGATCCAAAACCAGTTACACCTGTTACACCGGCTCCAAAACCTCAAGTTCCAACTCCTACACCAGTAAATCCTAATCCTGTTGTTCGTGGTGCTTATGATACACCTCATATGCGTGGTATTCGTTCTGCTGTAGTAGGTAATATCAACGCATGGCGTACATTAGCTGATGATATGTATCGCCCGCGCGTATTACAACAAGGTGAACCAACAGGTATTTGGGTTCGCATCGGTGGCGGTAAATACAGCTACTCCGGCAGCGGTATCGATACAGCTACAGATTACACACGCATCCAAGGCGGTTATGATGCTAAAATCAGCCGTGGCTGGACTGTAGGTGGTCAAGTATCCTACCTTCGCGGTTCTGAAGACTATGTATTCGATGGTTCTGGCAAGGTTAAATCCTTCTCTGTTGGTGCTTATGGTTTGAAAGACCTTGGTAAGGATCAATATGTACATGTAGAAACGCAAGTAGGTCGTGTATCTAATGACTTCACAGCGCGTAATGAAATTGGTGACCCTATGTCTGGCGATACAAAATCTAATGCGTATAGCATCGGTGTTCGCTACGGTAAAACATTGAAATACGCTAATGGTTTCTATGTAGAACCACAAGCACAATTGAACTTTACACACTTCGGTGGCCGTAACTTCAATGTAGGTAATGTATCTGTTAACCAATCTGGTGTGAACAGCACTTCTGGTAAGCTTGGCCTTGAATTGGGTAAACAATTTGGCCATGGTAACCTCTATACACGCTTTGCTGCAGGTCATGCTTTCACAGGCAATGTAAAAACTACATTCGCTAGTGGCACAGCTGTGAAATTAACAGAACAAGATCTCAAAGGCACTTGGACTGAACTTGCCTTCGGCGGCCGTTATGGCTTCAATAGCAACAATAGCGTATTTGCTGACGTTGCCACTGGTTTGTCTGGTGACTACCAAGCAGACTGGGGCGTAAACGCAGGTTTCACGCACAAATTCTAAGGGTAGATTTATTAAATAATCCTTTCTATAATAGCTAATATATAAAGCCTCCTAATAGTAGAGTCATAACTTTATTATTAGGAGGCTTTTATAGTATTTATCATAGAATTAACTATATAGCACCTATTCATTTTTTTCTAATGTTACGGGAAAGTTATATAGACGAAATACGATATATTGTGTATACTAATGGAATTAGTAAGCATATTAGAATCATTATTGATAGAGGCTTACTGTATTAATAAATTTACCATGCTTAGTATGGGGATTTCTATGGAGATAACAGTTCCTAAGGAGATAATATCTAGTGTATGATAAATAAAGTAGCTCTGGGGAGGGCGCTTTAAGAGAGGAGAACTAATGAAATTAATTAAATTATTACCAGTTATGGCAATTGCTTCTGTATGTGTTGCTGGCCAAGTACATGCGGCACAAGATCCTTTGATGATGCCTGAACAACCTGCGGCTCCTTTGACTGCAGAACAACAAGAAATCTCTCTTGCTGTACCTAGCGAAGAGGTAAAAGCTGTAGTATCTGAATTTGCAGCATTCCAATTGGGTATGAGCAATGCATTAATCAAAGACGACAACCGTGTAATGTCTGGTCAACAACGCTATACTAATAACGTGTTGTACTACATGAACGTTCGTCGTAGCTGGTACATTACAAGCCATCGCTATAAAAAAGATAGCTATGCTCGCGTAGCTTTAGATCGCTTGTACTTAGATTACAAAGAATTCTTCGAAAATCACACAACTGTGTCTGACATGAATAAAGCTGAATATGAAAACCAAATCTTGGCAATTCTTGAAAAGAATACAGCTAACATGTCTAACGATGAATTGCGTTTCTACATGAACGAAATGGTAATCTACAGCTTGAAACAAGCTATGCGCGATGGCAACAACCGCGTTAAACGCATCCGCTAATCAGTATAATTATAAATATATACTTATGAAAGAGGTAACGGTAAAAGCCGTTGCCTCTTTTAGTTTTTATGGTTACTTTATTTCTAAAAATGTGAGGTAAATCACATAATAGTGGCTTTAATAGTACTATACTAATTCCATGACCTTATAGCTGTTTATATATAGGTAAGCCCTTACATACTATACATAAATTTACATAATAGTATTCAAGTATATGCAATTACTCCTAGTTACAAAGCAATTACAATCCTTTTGGATACTATGTTCTCTCTCGTAAGCTATAGGTCGTACTAAAACAAATGGCCCCCGTAGGATTCATTCCTACGGGGGTTTGTTTGTTAATTGTATTGGCTAATCTGTCCTTTATGAATTATTATTTATGTTATTTACATATTTTTTCGATAGCAGTATAATTTAATCGTAGTAATCATGAGGATAATATGAAGGGGAAGTGTTTTGTAGTATAACAAGGGAGGCGTATGATTATGAATCACGCAAAGAAACTACAATTATTAGCAGTACTCGGAGTTTTAACCATATCTTCTGCTAGCTTGGTACAAGCTGCAGATATTCCTGTTGTGTCCACTGGTGGTGCCACTTATAACATTGGCTTACAAGGTTGGTCATCTTTTACCAACTCAGATAATGTACATCTTGGTGGTCAAACTGGGGCGGCTAATAGCGATCCATATTCCCATACAGGGGACCCAAATGCAAAGGGTAATAATATTGCCATCGGTCGTCTTGCCTTAAATGGTTCTCAAGGTGGCGGCAATGTAGCATTAGGTGCTAAGAGCTTTGTAGGTGGTAAAGGTGACTATAACTTTTTAGGTAACTTTGCAGCAGGCTTTAAATCAACTATTTCGGATACAATTGCGGTAGGTTATTTTGCAGGAGCTGGCTCTGAAGGTAATAAAAACGTATGGCTCGGTGCCTCTCAAGCTGGCGGTAGTAAGGGGAATAACACTGTATTAATCGGTTCTAACTCTACCGTAAATGGCGATTTTAACTATGGTATGGGCCATGGCGTTATCTTTAAAGGCGATAAGAACTCTGCTATTGGTGCTTACAACAAGATCGAAGGTAACCAATCTGGCGCCTTTGGTGTAGGTACATACGATGTGGATACTGTTAAGGGGGATAACTCCTACAGTGTGGGTAACAAGAACCAAGTGAGTGCGAATAATACATTCGTAGTGGGTAATAATGTGAAAACATCGCTAGATAATGCCGTTGTATTAGGTAATAATTCTACTGCTGAAAGTAGTGATGTAGTGAGCACTCCAAGTTATACATTTGTGAATGGTCAAACTGAAAGCTTTGCCGGCACTTCTCCTGTGTCTACTGTATCCGTTGGTGCAGCTGGCCAAGAACGCACAATTACTCATGTAGCAGCAGGTCGTATTACAGCAGACTCTACAGATGCAGTTAACGGCTCCCAATTATATGGTGCCACCCAACAAATCGATGTATTGCACCGCGATGTACGCCGCGTAGAAAAAGAATCTAACCGTGGTGATGCTCGTTCCGCTGCACTCGCTGCATTGCATCCACTACAATTTGATCCAGACCACAAGGTTCAAGTAATGGGTGGCTATGGTCACTATAAAGGCGAAAATGCATTAGCTCTTGGCGTTGGTTACTACCCAAAAGAAAACCTACTTCTCACTGCAGGTACAACTGTAAGTGGTGATTTGATGGCCAATGTAGGCGTGTCCTATAAATTCGGTGAAAATAAGACATTAGCTAAGATTTCCCCTGCATCCTATAACGCATTAGAACAACGTGTGGATACACTAGAAGCACAAAATAAAAAACTACAAGAAACAGTAGATATGCTTGTGCAAAAACTTAATGAAAAATAGGATGTGTATATAAATAATTCCTATCGGAAATAAATGAAATACTTATAAAATAAAAAGAATGCAGTGATTTTATATCACTGCATTCTTTTTATAAATACATATAAATAAAGCTTTATAGTTAATAAATTTGACATACGTGTAAATACGTACTATAATATACGTATAAAGACGTATTATTAAATAGGAAGGTGGTGATTATTAGATTGACACCAAAAGAACTTATGCGTCGATTAGAACGTGATGGATGGAAAAATGTACGGACTCGCGGATCACATTATATCTTTAAACATTCATCAAAGCCAGGTCTTGTTACAGTACCATTTCATAATGGTGACTTAAAACCAAAGACTTTGCAATCTATCTTGAAACAAGCGGGGCTTTTATAGCCCCCATCAAGATAATAGGTGTCAATAATAATCAACTAAAATATAAAGCAATATAGCATGGAGGAGGATAAAAATGAGAGTGAAATTATATCCAGCAATTTTTAGTTCTGATGGTCATAGTGGATATACAGTAACTTTTCCAGATTTAATTGGTTGTGTAACAGAGGGTGATACATTAGAAGAAGCAGTAAAAATGGCTGAAGATGCATTGGGTATTTATTTATATACTTTGAGTGAAGAAGGGGAACCATTTCCTGAAGCTACAAATCCAATTAATTTAAAATGTTCTAAGGGTGAGTTTATTAATATTGTTACCTGGGATGAGAAAGAATATTTAAAGAAAACGGATAATAAAGCAATTAAGAAAACATTAACAATTCCGAGTTGGTTAAATTATAAAGCAGAAGAACATAAGATTAATTTTTCTCAAGTATTACAAAAAGCATTAAAAAAAGAGCTAGACTTATTAGAACAGCATTAATAATAAATTGTTTTATAGTCATAATACTTGATTAGCTTATATATTATCTTTTATTCTATGTAATTTATAAGTATTGTGTATAGTTGTAATATAGGCATGGGATTCATGTTGCATAAATTACTGGACTATGCTATTGTATCTCCCGTTTTACTTTGATAGCTAATAGCTATACTATGAAAATGCATATTGTAAGCCCTCACAAATCTTGAGCTAGTGGGGGCTATTTTATTTAACAGTTTCGGTAAAATTTTTATAGAGTAATATTATTTTAATAGAAAATGTTTTGCTAATATATAATCTTGACATATATATACATTATTCGATACACTTATACATATTTCATTTATTGTTCATGAATTTTAAATGTAGAGAGTAATGAAACGTATTGTGTGTATCGCCTTGAGCGCCCTATTGTGTTGTGTGGGTACAGCTGAGGCAGAAAAACAACAATTACATACAGATAAGGGCGTAGTGTCTGCCAAAACAGATAGTTCTATAAAGGCAGCGGCTCATATAGATGGTGCTACTCATGTAAATACTGATGGTAAGGTAAACTCCGATGAGAAAACAGAACGCATGAAGGCCGCATCAGAGGGCTTTCACATTACGCCTGCTGCTACGCCAGACCATGTGATTGGCCAAGGTGGTCCGCTCGTCATGGATCGCGAAGATACTAAGACCGTGCAGTATAGCAATGTGGATGCCGTGAATCGCGCCATTAATGCAGTGGCTATGTCTAATGTATCCAATGCTATGTACGGTGCTAAAGGTAAACCATGGATGCGACGTACTACACTGAGCTTTCAGTTCCAAGAAGGTTGGAAGCCGCTCTATTCGGTGGAGACTGTTCAACCTTTAGGTCATTACGATAATTCGTCTCGCGATGTATGGTTTACGCAGCAACGTATTTCTCGTGCGTCGGACACAGGGACAACCCTCAACGTAGGCGTTGGGTATCGTCGTATCTCCAAGGATGATCGTCGTCTTTACGGGGCACATCTATTCTATGACCATCGCTTCTTGAATCGCCATGATCGACTCAGTGCAGGTCTTGAATATATGTCTGGTGAAAGCGAGTTCCGATTTAACTGGTACGGTTCTGCTTCCGATGAGCGCGTTCTAGATGCTAACCTTCATACCTTAGAACGGGTAGCTAATGGTTATACCTTAGAGTACGGTAAGACTTTCAAAAATGCTCGCTGGGCTAGAGTCTATGTGGAAGGTTATCATTGGAACCAAGAACGACAAGCCGATAAGAATGGTTTGCGCATCGGTTCGGAGATGCAACTGACACCGCGCGTATCTGTGGATATGGGGTATAACAAACCGGAACACAGCTCTGGCGGTGCATATGGCAAGATTACCTTCCGCTTAGCGGGGGCGCCAATGGCTTGGTATGGTGGCAAGCACCGTTTAGAAGAATCTGCAACGGTTCGTGATAAAATGCTCAACCTCGTAAGACGTACAAATACAGTTTTTGTTGAGTAATAATTTTGATAACTGAATACACAAATTGAATAGTAATGCTATCTTTTTCGTTCATATAATTTTAATGAAAATTAAATGAAAAATCACCTACTATTGTTACTATATAAGTGATATACTCTAGGTAAGGGAATTTAGTGTTAATATCAATTGTTCTTTATAGATAATGGCTTTTTATAAAAGCCATTATCTTATTATATAGACATATATACTACTATAATGAGTAGCTTATATATTATTATGTAACTTATATTTAATACGTTATGTAGCTTATATGTTAATGTATTATATAGTTATTATCTTATTTTTGATGCCGCGTGATCGCCCGTTCATCTTAGTTACTCTCCAACGATTCAATAATCTTTGTGGTGAATTTACTTCAAAATCTCTCTCTTAATAACAAACTTAAATCATGCGGCGACAGTGAGAGGTTCGCCTTCCTCTTACTGAAAAAGGTAGTTAATCCTAATTGATTAACTACCTTTTTTATATTCTCTTAATAGATATATAAATTACTGTTTACAAAATTCGTATACGTGCTACAATATTCATATAAGACTCATGAATAAAAAGTGAATTTTAATGCAAAGAGAGAATGATAGGTTTTGTAGTTTGTAAATGGAGGTTCTAACTTATGAACAAACGAAAACGTTTATTAACCTTGTTAATCAACGGTGTGCTATTGTCTAGCTTATGTATGGTAGCTAGCGCTGCAGACACAACAACAGGCGCAGGTAATGGTGTTGCTATTGGTACAGGAAGTAAAGCGCCAGAAGTTAAAAATGTAGCTATTGGTAATGGTGCTGAAGTTTCTTATGCAAATGGTACTAATCGTCCAGCTACTGGAGATATCGCTATTGGTAGTGGTGCACATACAAATAACTATGTTAACCAAGGCGGTGGCATAGCAATTGGTGAAAAAGCCTTCTCCGAAAATATGGCGGGTACGCAAGAGGCTAATTTTAATTTTAATCAAACTACATTTAGAGGATCTGGATTTCTTGGCCTAAGGGCGCCATTTATTCCAGCCGATCCGACTAAAGTACCAACTGGTGTAGCTATTGGTCAAAATACATATGCTCGCTCTGGTGGTATTATGATTGGTACTCATAACTATAAGGGTGAGATTGGTGATACCACAGTAGATACAAGTAATGTAGATAGTATGCGTTCTCATAATGTGAGTGTAAATGCAACTACAGTTGGTGTTAATAGCTTTAATAATGCTACCTTTGGTGTAGTTAATGGTGCCTATTCTGCTATAACAGGTGCTTATGATGGCGGCGGGTTCAGATCACAAGCGGCACAAAACTTTGGTGCTACTATTACAGGTTCTTTAAATAGTATCGAGTCCAAGACCGCAACTAGTGACTATTCTGGTATAGGTAATAGCATTGTTGGTACAGCCAATAGAACGTTTAATTCAAATGGTTCTATTATCATGGGTGCTGGTAATGAAATTACAAACTCTGTTACAGCTATTACTGGTGCACCAACTAGTGGTGGTAATTCTGCTAAAGCATTATCTGAAAAATTACGTACTTCTGTTAAAAGATCCAACGGCGGTGGTGCTACAATGGCCTTCGGTGGCGGTAACAAGGCAGATTACACATTGCGCACATCCATGATTGGTATCAACAATACTGTAACAGGTGCTGATGGTGCTGAAAGTGCAGACAACCTTGTTATGGGCGTAGGCAATACAGCTTCTAATGTACAGCACTTAACTGCTATTGGTTCTAAGAACACTGTATCTGATGCAAAGAATACAGTTATCGTTGGCGATAACCGTAAGGTAACAGGTGCTAATAACTCTGTTATTATTGGTTCTAGTGATGCAGAAACTACTACAACTGTAAATGATGCCGTGGCTATTGGTCATAACACTGAAGTATCTGTTGAAGGTGGCGTAGCTCTTGGTAGTAAATCCAAAGCAACTGTAGCAGCTGGTGCAGCTGGTTATGATATCAGCACAAAAGCTGCATCTACTGATACAAGCTCCACATGGAAAGCTACAGCGTCCGCTGTATCCGTTGGTGACGTTGCGAATGATGTAACACGTCAGATTACATCTGTTGCAGCTGGCACAAACGATACTGATGCAGTAAACGTAGCGCAACTTAAAAAGGTAGAAACTAAAATCTCTACTGTTGAAGCAGATGCTAAAAAACATACTACTGTAGTAGCTGGTGCTAATACGACTGTAACACCTGGTACAAATGCTAATGGTGGTGCTGAATATAAAGTAGCTGTTAATAAAGACTTAGTAGAGATGAACTCTGTTAACTTCGGTAAAGCAACTGACGACGTTCGTGCTCGTATCGATAAGGATAGCGCTCGCTTCTTTAACGGTAGCGAAAATATCGGTATTACACCTAAGGGCGTTCAAATCGAAAACACCGATACTTTAGAACAAGCAAAATTTGATAAATACGGTATGTACGCAAGTGAAGGGGACAAAACAGTTTACTACACTACAACTGGTATCAGCGCAGGCGACCAAATTATTAATAATGTGAAAGCTGGTGTAGCAGACACTGATGCGGTTAACGTATCTCAACTTAAACGCGTACAAAATCAAATTGCAGCATCCACTCAAGTTACAACTGTAACAGCTGGTGACCATATTAAGGTAACACCAACTGTAAATGGTAATACTCACGACTACAAGGTATCTCTTGCAGATGATATTGCTGACCAAATTACAAATAACACAACAAATATCACTAAAAATACAAATGATATCAAAAATATCAAAGGCGACTTATCCAAGATGGATAAACGTGTCAACAAATCTGTAGCAGGTGCAGCAGCGTTAGCAGCATTGCATCCACTTGATTTCGATCCAGATGCTAAATGGGACTTCGCTGCAGGCTATGGTCATTACCGCAGTGGTGATGCGGCAGCTATCGGCGCTTTCTACCGTCCTAACGAAGACGTACAACTTAGCGTAGGTTCTACTGTAGGCAGTGATGAAACAGTATTCAATGCTGGTTTATCTGTGAAAGTAGGGGCTCATAGCGGTGTATCTCGCTCTCGTGTAGCAATTGGTAAAGAAGTATTAGCTCTTAAGAAAACTGTAGCTGAACAAAATGCTCAAATTCAAAAATTGACTGCATTGTTGAACGGTGTTGCTGGTACTAAGATGAAAGCTGATCACACAACATTGTTCCCAGATATCCCTACAAACCATTGGGCATATGAAGCTGTAAGCGATTTGTCCCGCCGTGGTCTTGTAGAAGGCTATCCAGATGGCACATTCGGTGGCGATCGCATGTTAACACGTTATGAATTTGCTCAAATCGTATACCGTGCAATTCAAGATGGTGTAACAGTTAACGATCGCCTTGTAACTGAATTCAGCCCTGAAATGGCATTGTTCCGTGTTGATACAGTAGCGAAAAATGCTAAAGGCGAACCAACAATCGAACGCGTTCGTGTTAATAAAAAATAAGGATACTATTAGTTGATAGTGTTCACACAACTTAATAAGTAACTACTATGCATACCTCAACTCCACCCTGAGGTCGCATAGTAGTGAATCAAAAAAGGAGTAACTGATATGACCAGTTACTCCTTTTGTAGTTCTCATATTATGTAATTTTCGATATTGTTTGTGATTATATTATTTGCGATTTATTTTGCAAAATATCCTAACGCTTGGATATGCGCGATGGACTCGTCTAAATATTGTTCAGAGGAGACAATGTGTTTAGTGCCATCATCTTTTGTTCTTTCAACGGTCATGTTTTCGTTCATCGTATCAATCAATTCTTGACGAGAAATTGGTTTTGCCATCAATTTCATGACGTACGATAAACCTTCATCAACAGAGTAGTCTATTTGATTATACATGTTACCAAGGCACATGTACTGATAGCCACCTTTTTCAACAAGGGTGGATACATAGTTTATGAAATGCTCTGGAATATAGGTTTCATTTTCCACAAACGGTAATTGATCATACTTTTTAGCATATGTATTAATGTGACCAACGATAGCAAGATGGAATAAGCGTCTATACATAGCATCAGTATCGATTTCAGAACCAGGATGGTGCTCTTCAATATGTTTTAAAATGTCTGCCACATTGAAAGGCCGTTTTGTATCCATTAATTCTTGAATGCTAATGTGCATAACATTGGTCCACTCTGGAGGAACACCAGGCTCTTCATCTAATGCATTGTTGAAGTATAGTGTATCTAGTACCTTCTTCTCAACCCTTTCGTCATGGGAAATTTTATCTTCGTTGCTATATTTTGTTAATAGGGCCATACGGAACTGAGTATCATACACATAATCGTAGTACTGCTCCTTATCAATGTAGCTATCTCGAGCTAATGTTCTAATATTTTTTTCTACATCACTATCGAGCCAAGAGATAAAAGAACGATTTAAGGTTTCATCACCGATATAAGCGCAACCTTGTTGTTGAGCACGCTCAATAAATTCAGACACATACACAGGATCGTTAATGGCCTCTAAGTATTCATGACCAACGTAGTAATCGTTAGATTGGAGTACACGATTTATGTTTTTGATCTTATAATCAGAAATTTTGGTAGACCGTTCATCTAGCTTCATTGTTTCTGCAATGAGCTTCAATACATTTTTTGTGTACACTGTACGTTCTTGTAATGAATCGTTCGGTGCATGCTTTTCAGAATATAACATAATATCCCGCAATTGCTCTAATCGTTTCCAACCAGGATATGTATTGTATGATACATATGCTACGCCACGGTCGGATAGATTTCGGTTACAAATGCTGAGGATTTTATCTTTCACCACGTCAGGAACCCAAGACCAAATACCATGAACGATAATGTAATCGAAGGTACCAAATGCGTCATCAATATCCATGATGTCCTTTTCTAATAATGTAATATTTTTTAGACCCATGGATTCGATTAATTCATTCCCATGTTTTACCTGTGTAGGGGATAGGTCGATACCGGTGAAAGTTGCTGTTGGATTATATAACGCTTGAGGAATGATATTACCGCCACAGGAAGAACCTAGCTCTAATACGCGAGCCTCTTCTACAGGTACAGGATCTAAACCATAAATACGTGCCTTAGCCATTAGAGAACTAATACATGTATTAGAAAATGCTTTAGACACATATAGGAAGTCATCATAAGACTCTTTTAATGCGTCTATTTTAGATTGATCTATGCTTGTTATATGTTGTTTGCTCATAATACATCCCCTCTAGAACTAACACCCATTTAAAGTTCCTTATAATGCTTTAGTATATCATAATTTCACAGATAAATAAGATAATACAATCATATTTTTTCATTTATAGAGCTGTATGTGAGCAATTTATGAAATAGCCTTCAAAAAACTATTATGAATTCGGACTCAGGATTTTTGGAAATCCATATTTTATAGATAATATATAAATAGGCCTTGAAATCGACAAATATCAATCTTGTTAAATCGATTAATCGTTTATTTATAACTTACATTAATGTAGTTATCGAAAAAACTCGTACTGCATAGAAAAAAATAGATTATATTTTATAAAATACGTATAAAACACCGAAAAAATGAGTAAAAAATCACCCATATATTAAATTTTATTTAACAAAATAAAGGTTCTGACAATAAACTTTGGTGATTATGATAAAAACATGAAGAAAAGTATTTACAACATTTTCGATATATGATATTCTGTTCATGACACAAAATGAAGAGAATATGAAAGATACTCAGAAAGGCTTATTGGTATGGGAAATTTGAGCTTTTCCATCTTTTGTATTTTATTGATTACTTTATAAGGATTGTAATTGTGTCTTGTTTAGAAAGGGGTTCATAGTAATATGAATAAAATCTTTAAAGTTGTTTGGAGCAAAACTAAAGAGTGCTACGTAGTAGTTTCCGAAGTAGCGAAAAACAATGGTGGTAAGAAAAAAGCTCTTGCTAGCGTGTTAGCTGGTTTGGCTATGGTAGCTGCTACAGCAGGTACACCGGTGCATGCTGATGTTGGGTTGGGAGGCAGTTCAGTTAATATTTCACCGAATGGCACATATAATGGTTCTAACTCTGTGACTCCAAACTCTGTTGTAGTTGGTTTCCAAAATAGAACAACTGGTGGTAGTGGTAACGGTCATATTATTTATGGTGCTAACAATGTGGCGAATCAAGATTCTTCTATGGCTCTTGGTAACCAAAATACAGCAACTGGTCCTGCAGCATCTGCTATTGGCGTAGGATCTCAGGCAACTGGTAGAAATACTATTGCAATGGGTAATGTGGCAAAAGCTAATAATACAGATAATATTGCTATTGGTACATACTCTGAAGCATTAACTAATGGTCAAGATGCATATGCTCTTGCAATGGGTTCCTATTCAAAAGCTAATGCGCATATGGCAGTTGGTATTGGTGCAATTGCTAAGGCAACGGGTACTGAATCCACAGCGGTTGGCGCAGGCTCTACAGCAAGCGGTAAAAACTCTCAAACCCTTGGTGCTCGTAATACTGCATCTGGTCAAAACGCCACAGCTATTGGTCATAGCAATAAGGCAGAAGGTCTTAATGCTGTAGCTATTGGTGAAAGCAATACTTCTGCAGTAGAAGATACTATCACAATGGGTACTTCCAATAATGCGAATATTGGTGGTGGTATTGCTATCGGTCAAAATAACCTTGCAGACTCTACTGTTGGTGGTGGCCGTGCCGCAGGTAATACAATGATCGCTATTGGTCGTGAGAATAAAGCGACAGCAGAAGATACTGTTGCAATCGGTCGTAAAACAACAGCATCTGCTAACGTTTCTGTTGCCCTTGGCGCTCGTACTGAAGCAACTGGTTCTGGTGCTATCGCTATTGCTGGTAATGGTGAAGGTTATAAAACTACATCTACTGGCACAGGATCCATTGCAATTGGTATGCAATCTAACTCCACTGGTACTGCTTCTACTGCAATAGGCGGTGTTGCGCAAGCAACTGCTAAAGGTGCTTCTGCTCTTGGTTTTAAAGCAAATGCTACTGCTGAAAGTGCAACAGCTTTAGGTCAAGAATCCAATGCATCTATTAAAGATGGCGTTGCTCTTGGTTCTCAATCTAAAACATCTATCGATAAAGGTGTTAAAGGCTTCAACCCAGCTGAAGATCGTACAAACAAATATGCAGGTCTAGCTGGTACTGCACAAACATCTACATTGGCAGCTGTTTCCGTAGGTGACGGTGCTACTGCAACTCGTCAAATTACAGGTCTTGCTGCAGGTACTGCAGATACTGATGCTGTTAACGTAGCTCAATTGAGAAGCGTTAACTTGAAATACGCTGGTGACACTGGCAATGGCGATGTATTGTTAGATGATGGTACATTGAAAATTAAAGGTGATGATCCTACATTTATTTCTACATCTGCTGATAAAAATGGTGTTACAGTAAAAGCTAAAATAGGTGCTGATATTACTAATACTAATGGTAAAGCAGTAGCGCCTACTACAAACGGCATTGCTACAACTGACAATGTTGCAAAAGCAATCAACGAATCTGGTTGGAACGTAGTTTCCTCTAATAACGGTGGTAGCGTAACAGGTACTCAAGCGTCCAAAAAAGTAAGCCCTGGCGATACTGTAACATTGAGTGCTGGTAAAAACATTGTATTAGATCAAACTGATAAACAATTCACATACTCCTTGAACAAGGACGTTGACTTGACTAAAGATGGTTCTTTAACAATTGGTGATACTAAAGTTAATAACGATGGCTTAACAATCACTGGTGGCCCATCTGTTACAAAAAATGGCATCGACGCTGGTAACAAAAACATTACTAATGTAAAAGCTGGTGTAAACGATACTGATGCAGTTAACGTAAAACAATTAAAAGACGCTAAAACTAAACTTGTAGATGGTAAAAATACTAAAGTTACTGGTGAAGGTACTCAAGACGATCCATACAAAGTTAATGTAGAAGGCGACTTGAAAGGTATTACATCTATTTCTAATGCTGACAATGGTCCTAAAATGACAATTGGTGGCAACTCCATCAACATCACTGGCGGTCCACTTAACATGGGTGGTAGCAAAATCACTAATGTAGCTCCTGGTACAGATGATACTGATGCAGTTAACGTAAAACAATTGAAATCCGCTAAGACAGAAGTTAAAGCTGGTAATGGCGTAACTGTTGCTAAGACTCAAGATGCAACAGATGGTCATGATATTTACACAGTAAGCTCCACTGGTGCTACTGGTAACACAGATCCTTCTAAAGTTGAAGCTGGTAAAAATACTACTGTAACAGGTGATGGTACAGCAGCTACTCCGTACAAAGTAAATGTACAAGGTGACTTGACAGATATCTCTTCCATTACAAATGGTGCTGGTTCTGGTAAAATCTCCTTCGCTGGTGATCAAGTTGTAAAAGTTGAAGGCGACAACCCTATTTCCTTAGATGGTAAAGGTGGCTATGTAACCGGCTTACAAAACAAAGATTGGGATATTACCAACCCAACTGTTGTTTCTGGTCGTGCAGCAACTGAAGACCAATTGAAAAAAGTAAGCGATGGCTTCAACAACACAATTAAATTAGCAGGTAACACTGGTAACACAGATACTCAAAAATTCAATAAAACTGGTGGTTTGAGCTTTGGTGTAGTTGGTGCTAACAACGGTCAATACATCAAAACAACTGCTTCTGGTACAGATGTAGTAGCTGATTTGTCCGATGACGCTAAAACTAAATTAAATAAAACATATACAGTATCCTCTGGTTCCACTAATGTAACTGTAACTCCAACAACTGTTGGTGATAACACAGACTTCAAAATTAGTGTAACTAATCCTTCTACACCTGGTGGTGCGTCCTCTACTGAAAGTGTAGTTAAAAAAGCTGACGCAGCTGGCGATACTAACTTGGCTGACATTGCTGTTGAAAACGGTAAAAACCCTGGCGATCCAGATGCTCAATACTCCGTAAATGTTTCCCGTAATGCTGTTAAAGATGCAGCTCGTGAAGCAGTAACAGTTAACAACGGTGGTACAACTACTGGTGGTAACTACACAGCTGATGCAGATAACCCTATCACTGTTAACCCTGTGAAAGATGATGCAAACCATAACACTACATACGAAGTGAAATTCGATGGTGATAAGGCAGCTAAACAAATTCCTTTGACTTACAAAGCTAATGGTACTGGTGACCAAAAAGTTAAATTGGACAAAGGTTTGAACTTCACTAACGGTTCTAACACAACAGCTTCCGTAGCAGCTGATGGCGTAGTTAAATACGACTTGAACAAAGATGTTGATTTGACTAAAAACGGTTCCTTAACAATTGGTGACACTAAAGTTAACAACGATGGCATAACTATCACTGGTGGCCCATCTGTTACTAAAACTGGTATTGATGCTGGTAGTAAGAAAATTACTAATGTAGCTCCTGGTACTGATGGCACAGATGCTGTTAACTACGATCAATTGAAAGCAGCTCGTACAGTTGTTACTTCCAACGACAACTCTGTAACAATTAATAAAACAACAAATGGCGACCAAGTAACATATGACTTGCATGTAAATGCAGCTGCTGGCACAGCATCTACTTGGAACTTGAAATCTGGTGCAGTTTCTGCTACAGAAGGTACACATGCTGGTGACACAGCTCAAAACATTGCAGACGGTAAATCCGTTACAATGCAAGCTGGTAAAAACTTAACTGTTACTCAAACTAACGACAAAGCAGGTAATACAGAGGTTGCATACGCTCTTGATAAAAACCTTAAAGATCTTACAAGCGTAACTACTGAAAAAGTAACAACTAAAGAAATCGGCTTACAAGATGCAGCTGGTAATACTACTACAATTAAGAAAGATGGCGACCGCATTACATACACTAATGACGGTGGTACAACTGTAAATAAAGTTGCTAATCTTAAAGATGAAAAACACATCACAGCAACAACTGCAGGCAATGAGTATACAGTAGATAACAATGGCAATGTTACTATGACATACACAGATGGCGAGGGTAACTTGGTAGCAGGTGAAACTGCTGTTATTAAAGGCATTGCTAAAAACGATCTTTCCAATATCACTAATGATGGTAAGAAAGTAATTACTGGTCTTGGCACAGTCGTTAAAGCTGGTGAAAATGTAAATGTAAGTGAAGCAACTGATGCTACAACAGGTCAAAAAACTTACACTGTAAATGCTGTAACTCCAGCTGTTTACACTAAAGCTGATGGCACTAAAGTAGTTAAACGTCCAGATGGTACTTTCACAACTAATGTTGATGGTGCTCCTGGTAATGATGTTCCTGCAAGTGATGTTATCGTATCCATCCAAGATGCAGCAGGCAATACAACTGGTGGTAACTCCATTGTTAATAATGTTGGCTCTGCTATTAAAAATCAAACAGGTGCAGATTACTTAACTAAATTAGATACAGCTAATGGCTTGACTCCAAATGCAGCTGTTAACGTGTCTGACTTGAAATCTACAGCTGATGCTTTACGTGCAAATGAGCTTCACATTGCTCCTACAGCAGTGAAAGCTGGTAGCACTGAAGCTAAAGGCGGCGTAGTAAGCGGTACTGAAAACGTATACAAATACGATGCAGCTACTAAGAAAGTTACATTGACATACAATGATGGCAATGGTACAGCAGTATCTGATACTAAAGCAGTTATCGACTTCTCCGACTTGAACATCCCTGCAGCTGGTAATAACTACAGCTTCAAAACAAATGCTACTGGTAATATTGAAAACAATGGTACAGCAACTGAAACTGAAGTACCAAGCGGTAAAACTGTAAACTTCGGTGCAGGTAAAAACTTGACTATCAAGCAAGAAATCGGTGCTGATAAGAACCAAACTTACACTTATGCATTGAACAAAGACTTAACTAACTTGGATAAAGTAGTTGTTAATGGTAAAGATGGTAAGGATGGCGAAGATGGCGTATCCATTACTGGTCCTACTGGCGCAGCTGGTACAGATGGTAACAACGGTAAAGTTGGTATCACTGGTAAAGACGGTAAAGATGCAGTATCTATCTCCGGTAAAGATGGCGTAGGTCACATTGGTTTAACTGGCCCTGCTGGTAAAGATGGTAAAAATGCAACTGCTGATATTACTGTTAAAGAAGGTAAAGCTGGCGTTGACGGTAAAGACGGTGTTGATGGTATCACTCGTATCTTCTACAACGATAAAGACGGCAACGAACATCAAGTAGCAACTCATGATGATGGTATGAAGTTTGCTGGTGACGATGGTCAAACAGATGATGCTAAAGTTCTTAAGAAACATCTTAACAACGTAGTAGATATCGTTGGTGGTGCTGATAAAAATAAATTGACTACTAACGATAACATTGGTGTTAACAATGTTAATGGCAAATTGAAAGTTCAATTGGCTAAAAATGTTGATTTGGATGCTGATGGTTCCTTGACTACTGGTAATACAAAAGTTGATAACAACGGTGTTACAATCACTGCTCCTGCAGGTGGTACTACTACTGATGTTAAGTTGACTAACACTGGTTTAGATAATGGCGGTAACAAAATTGTTAACGTTAAAGCTGGTGAAAACGATACTGATGCAGTAAACTTGAAACAATTGAAAGACAAAGTTACAACTGTTGAGTCTTCCGATAGCTCCATCAAAGTAGTAGACAAAAACGTTGCTGGTCAACCTGGTTATGATGCAGCTAAAGGTCACCAATATGACATCACTATCAATAACCAATCTGTAGTTGAAAAAGCTCAAACTCCAGTTGTTTATACTAACAAAGATGGCGATAAACTTTACAAAATCGTAGATCCTGCTACTGGTAATGTTACATTCAATACTAAGCCTGATGGTACTGGTACTACAGTTCAACCTGCTGATGTAATTGCATCCATGAACAATGGTGGTGATTCCACAACAACTCCTATGAAGTTGAACAACGTAGGTTCCACTATTGCTGATCAAGCTGGTAACACTTACTTAGATAAAATTGATGCAGCAGCTGCTGACAATAAAACTAAGAACGGTGCAGTTAATGTAACAGACCTTAAAAATACAGCTGATGCATTGATTGAAAAAGGCTTGAAATTCGATGCTAACGCTGGTGGTGTAAAAACTAATAAACTTGGTTCCACTGTAAAAATCCAAGGTGAAGGTAATAAAGCTGATACTGAATACAGCGGTGAAAACGTTAAGACTATCATCTCTCAAGATACTGACGGCAACACAACAATCGACGTTAAACTTGATAAAAACCTTAAAGCTGACAGCGTAGTTGTTGGTAAAGATGGTAAAGACGGCGTTGATGGTAAAATTGGTGTTAACGGTAAAGACGGCGCATCTGTTGTACTCAACGGTAAAGATGGCTCTATCGGCTTGACTGGTCCTAAGGGTGCTGACGGTAAAGATGGCGCAAGTGCTAAGATTTCCGTTAAAGACGGTGTTCCTGGTGTTGACGGCCAACCTGGTGATAAATTGACTCGTATCGTATACGAAGACAAAGATGGCAACACACATGAAGTTGCAACTCACGATGATGGCATGAAGTTCGCTGGTGACAACGGTCAAACTAACCAAGATACTAACCCTAACGTTATTAAGAAACATCTTAACAACGTAGTAGATATCGTTGGTGGTGCAGATAGCTCTAAATTGACTGACAACAACATTGGTGTAAATGCTGATGGCGGTAAATTGAAAGTTCAATTAGCTAAAGACATTGATCTTACTAAAGATGGTTCCGTAAAAATCGGTGACACTACTGTTAACAACGATGGTTTAACTATCACTGGTGGCCCATCTGTTAAGAAAGATGGCATCAATGCTGGCGATAAGAAAATCACAGGTGTTAAAGCTGGTGAAGCTGATACAGATGCAGTAAACGTTAAACAATTGAAAGATAAAGTTACAACTGTTGAATCTTCTGATGGTACTATCTCTGTAACTGACAAAAATGATCCTACATCTGCAACTTATGATGCAGCTAAAGGTCACCAATATGACATTAAGATCAATAACCAAGGTGTTGTAAACAATGCTCAAATTCCAGTGGTATACACTAAACAAGATGGCACTAAAGTTTACAAACAACCAGATGGTACTTTCAACACAGCTAAAGATGGTTCTGGCGATGTTGTAAATGCTGGCGATATCATCGCTTCCATGAACAACCCTAACGCTTCTACTACAGATCCAATGAAATTGAACAACGTTGGTTCTTCCATCGCTGACAAAGCTGGTAATACATTCTTAGATAAGATTGATGCAGCTGCTGGTGACAACAATACTAAGAACGGTGCTGTAAACGTTACTGACCTTAAAAATACTGCTGATGCAATCGGCAACAAAGGTTTGAACTTCGGTGCTCAATCTGGTAATGACATCCACAAAAACTTGGGTGAAAAACTTGAAATCGTAGGCGAAGGCACTAAAGCTGATGACAACTACAGCGCATCCAACATTAAAACTATGACTAAAGATGGTAAAGTTGTAATCGGTCTTGATAAAGATCTTAACGGCTTGAACTCCATTAGCGTTCCAGGTAAAAATGGCGTTGATGGTAAAGATGGTGTATCTATTTCCGGTAAAGACGGTGCTAACGGTATCGACGGTAAAGTTTCCATCGGTAAAGATGGTAAAGATGCTGTATCCATCGCTGGTAAAGACGGCGTAGGTCACATCGGCTTAACTGGTCCTCAAGGTCCTGCTGGTGCAGATGGTACTGGTGTAGATATCTCTACAGACCACGGTTCCAAAACTCTTGTTAAACCAGAAGCTAACAATGGCGACAAATCTGAACGTATCGTATACGTACCAAAAGATAAAGATGGTAACCCATTGAAAGATACTGATGGCAACCCAATTAAACGTGAAGTAGCAACTATGGACGATGGTTTGAGATTCACAGGTAACAACACTGATACTGAAAACAAACATGCGTTGAATACACTTGTTAAAGTTCAAGGTGAAGGCGTAACTGCTGCTGAATCCGCTACATTCAAATCCGCTGCTGGTAACATCAACGTAGTAGCTGATGGCAACGATACATTAACTGTTAAGATGAACAAAGATCTTAAAAACATCAACTCCATCAAAAACAGCGAAAATGGCCCTGCATTGAACTTCAACGCTGGTGATCTTTCCGTAACTGGTGGTAACCTCAACATGGGTGGTAACAAAATTACTAACCTTGGTAAAGGTACTAACGATACAGATGCGGTTAATTTGAAACAATTGAAAGACTCCCGTACTATCGTTAAATCTACTGATGGTACTGTAGGTGTTCAAGAATCTGAAACTACAGATGGCGCTAAAGTATACGACTTGTCTACTGGTGCAAGCCCTCGTTTCGATGAGTTAACTGATGAAATCGGTCGTGTAGGTGCACAAGGCGCAGCTCTTGCAGCATTGAAACCTATCCAATACGATCCATTAGAACCAACTCAAATCATGGCTGGTTATGGTAACTACCGTGGTAACTCCGCTATTGCAATGGGCGTTGCTCACTATAAAAACGAGTCCACAATGATGCATGCTGGCTTGGCATGGGCTGGTGGTTCCCGTCACATGATGGCAAATGCTGGTGTAACTTGGAAAGTTGGCAACCGTGATAGCGAAGCTGCTGTAGCAGATCGTTACCGCAAAGGCCCTATCAGCTCCGCTTATGCAATGCAACAAGAAATGGCATCCGTTAAAGCACAAAACGCTGGATTAAAAACAGAAGTATCTGATTTGAAAGCTGAAAACGAACAAATGAAAGCTCAAATTGCTGCAATGATGGCAAAACTTGGTATGTAATCATTTGAGAGAGTAAGAACTGAATGAACTTAGGATGGTATGCGCTACCTAGCGTAGCGCTTACCTCTCCCTATGGTTTATGAAAGCAGTGCTTTCAGATATGAACGTGTAATACGTGTGAAAGATACTTTCACCATAATCTAACGATAGAAAAGAGGAATATAGAATGAAAAAATCTACATTACTTGCTTGTGCAGCGGCTCTTGTTATTTCTACAGGCGTTGTAGGTGCACAATCCGCTCCAACATATGACGATAACCTAATTTTACGTAACCCAGTATCTGCGCCTGCATTGAGCAACGTAGTATTGGTTCCTGTGGCTAGCCCACAAACAGTGTCTGCTGTTCATGACTATGTAAAAGCTTGGCAAAATGCGGAGATCAACATCGCAAAAGCTAAAGTGAAATACGAAAACCATGAGCGTATGACTAAAGCAGAGAAAAAATGGTTACATTCCTATGACAAACACAACTATGCTGACTACTTCCGCACACATTCCATCGGTCGTGTACATGGTCAAGAAGTGTTCTTGAACTGGAATGGTGAAAACCGTAATAAAAACGAATATGAATACTTTGAAATGCCTAAATACAATAAAGAAGATGGCTTCACTAACAGCTATGGTTACAATGTATTGCGCGGCATGACAGATCGTATTAATGAAATCATCCAAAAACAAAAAGAAGTTGGCGGTCCTATGACTGACGACGAAGCACAAGCATTAGAAGATGCTATTTTGGATGTAATGGCTAAAGACCAAGAAAATGTTTCTAACGAAGAACTTCGTCACTACATGAACGAAACAATCTGGTTCGCAGCTAAACAAACAGTTAAAAATAAAGCTAGTGAAGAACCTAAAATGGAAGATGAACATACTGTAGATCTTCGCGAAGCAATCAATCGTCCAGCTAACCAAGAAACTAAAAAAGTAGACTTGCGCGCTGCGATTCAATAATAAGGTTTGTAAATTTAACTATAAATCATTAAAACACTGAGAGCTCGGCATAAACGATATACAATGAATTAGGAAGATGATGTGTGACGCACAGTGTATATAATGAACAACTACATATGGCCCTCATACGGCGATTGTTTGAGGGCCTTGCTGTTCCCTGGACCCCGACTAGGGCACACAATCCTTATGCAAGACGACGCCATCCGAAAGGATGGCGTTGTTTTTTTGCGTTTATATATTGTTTTCTATACTTACATGACTTAATAGTATGACTTTATAATTGTGCAAATATAAACAATTATAAAATAATAGACAGATTATATTAACTACCCATTTTTACTCATTTATGAAGAAACGCTTGTTTACAATGTTCATGGCTTCATCTAATTTAGAATGTTTATATATGTAAGATGAAGATGATCTTGTATAAGATATTCAAATATAATGTAAATATAAACTGGAGCAACCCGTTTTATACTCTTATATATATAATGTATTATATTATATATAATACATATATAAAGAAAACCCTTATTTTATGCGTATGTGGAGATATTTCCTCATATCTAGAAAATTCGGTTTATCTTGTTTAGAAATATAAAATTTATTTTAATTATTTCAGGAATTTCTATTTACAATTAGTTTATAAATTGTTATTATATTAATATCTTAATGAATAGTATGTGAACGTGTGTCATAAACCATTCATGAAACAAAAAATGTATGAATAAGGCATTTAGTGTTTTCTTTATAAGAGAGAAAGGGGTTCATAGTTTCTATGAATAAGGTTTTTAAAGTCGTTTATAGCAAATCTAAAGGCTGCTACGTAGTAGTACCTGAAACTGCTAAAAATAATAACGGCAAGAAAAAAGTATTAGCTAGCGTATTGGCTGGTTTGGCTGTAGCTGGTGCTATGGGTGGCGTTGCTCCACAAGAAGCAATGGCAAATGCAGATTATAATAATAGCCATGTTAATATCTGGGCTAACACTCGGCCTGGTTTTAATGGGGAAAATTATAATGTTGGTCAAAACTCCATCGTTGTAGGTTACCAAAATACTACAGATAATGTAGGTGGCCATGATGGAAAGGTAGCTATTGGTGCTAAAAATACATCTACAAATAACGCAACTACTGCAGTAGGTAATAGAAATACGGCTACAGGCGGTGCTGCTACAGCTGTTGGTGCTGGTAATAACGCTTCTGGTGCGGCTTCCTTGGCCGTAGGTAACGTAAGTAATGCAAACGCTAAGTCTGCTGTTGCTGTAGGTTCCTATAACAACGTTAATTATACAAAAGGCTCTTGGGAAACAACACCTAAGCAAGCTGGTGAATACTCTACAGTAATTGGTAACTACTCTAGCGCTACTGGTACAAGTGCATCTGCTATGGGTGTATATACTAATGCTACTGGTGCAGGTTCTTTTGCTGCTGGTTATAACAACAATGCAAAGGGTCAAAACTCCGTTGCGATTGGTTCTGAAAATACATCCCATGTAGCAGACACAATCACATTAGGTCAATTTAATAATGCTAAAACAATGGGTGGTATCTCCATTGGTAAAAATAACTTGACTGACTCCACAAATGGTGGCAGAAACTTTGCAGCGACTGCAGATGAAAACTCTCAAATCGCTATCGGTCGTGATAACGAAGCAACTCACTTAGATACAATTGCTATCGGTCGTGAAACTAAAGCGTCTGGATCTGGTGCAACTGTAATCGGTGCACGTGCTGAAGCATCTGGTAATAACTCTATTGCTATCGGTCAAAGTGGTAAAAATTCCCCTAAAGTTATCGCTTCTGGTGAAAATACAATTGCCGTAGGTATGCAATCTCAAGCTGCAGGTGCATCTGGCATCGCAATTGGTGCTGCTTCTAACTCTACTGGTGACTATGCAGTTGCTATGGGTCGTCTTTCCAGAGCAAGTGCAAAAAATGCGACTGCTTTAGGTAATGAAGCAAGAGCAACATTTGAAACAGGTGTTGCACTTGGTTCTAACTCTATTACTACATCTGATAAAGGCGTTGTAGGTTATAATCCATCTGATTTACATAACCGTAAATACACTAACTTACAAGGTAATGTACAAACTGCAACAAATGCTGCTGTATCCATCGGTGCTGATGAAAACATGACTCGTCAATTGACAGGTCTCGCTGCTGGTACTAAAGATACTGATGCTGTTAACGTAGCTCAATTGAAAAACGTTGGCGTTGCTGTAACTGGTAACACTGGTTCTAGCGATTTCTTGACTGATGGTGGTAAATTAAACGTTCGTGGTGAAGGTCGTGTATCTGTAGCTGCTAGCGATGATGGTGCTAAGGATTCCAAATTAACTTTGAAATTCGATGACACTAACTTGGTAAAAGGTGGTAGAAATGTAACTGTTGATACATCTGTGAAAGACGGTAAAACTACTTACACAATCAATGCTGCTGATACTGCTGCTAAATATGACTTCTTAACAAATGCTACAGCAAACGGTGGTAAAGTTGACGGTGAAGCAACAGCTACAAAAGTTCAAAGTGGTACAACTGTTAACTACGCAGCTGGCAAGAACTTAACAGTTAAACAAGATATTGAAACATCTCTTGGCCAACAAACATATACATACTCCTTAAACAAGGATCTTAAAGAAATTACATCCATCACTAACAATGGTGGCCCTACAATGCACTTTGGTGATAACAATATCAGTATCACTGGTGGCAACCTTGATCTTGGGGGTAATAACATTACTAACCTTAAATCTGGTGGCGATGTAATTAATAATGCTGCAAACATTGGTGACGTTACACGTATCTCCAAAGCTAACGATTTACACATTGCACCTACAGCAGGTACTAACAATAATGTAGCTGAATACACTGTAGACGGTAACAAAAAGGTTACATTAACATACCAAGATGGTAATGGTAAAACTGTAAACGGTCCTAAAGCAGTTATCGACTTGAGCGGTTTGAAAACTGGCGATATGAGCTCCTTCAACGTAAAATCTTCTGCTACAGAAGGTAAGGTTGCACAAGGTTCCGCTGGTGTTCAAGAAATCAAAGACGGTAAAACTGTTGAAATGCAAGCTGGCAAAAACATGACCATCAAACAAACTAACAAAGATGGTAATGCACAAGTTGAATTTGCATTAAATAAAAATGTTGATTTGACTCCAGATGGCTCTTTGAAAATCGGTGATACAAACATTACTGATAATGGTTTGACTATCAACGGTGGTCCTTCCATTACAAAAACTGGTATCAACGCTGGCGATTTGAATATTACAAATGTAAAAGCTGGTGTAAATGATAACGATGCTGTTAACGTTAGCCAATTGAAACAAGTTCGTGCTGACGAACGTCACATCAAACCAGGTGAATACGCAGTTGATAACAACGGCAAAGTAACGATGACATACCTTGACGGTAACAATAAAGACGTTCCTAACGAAACGGCTGTTATCACAGGTATTGCTAAACAAGATCTTTCCAATATCAACAAGGGTGGCGAAACAGTCATCCAAAATCTTGCTAAAAAATCCATCGATATGGAAAATGGTAAGAATACAAAGGTTAGCAACCGTGAAATCAATGGCGTTAAAACTTTCAAAGTAGACGTTGAAGGTGATTTAAACGACATTACATCCATCACAAACAAAGCTGGCGATGGCAAAGTTGTATTCGGTGGTAACCAAACTGTAAACGTTGCAGGTGATCATAACATTAACTTGAATGCTAAAGTTGGTGACATCACTGGTTTAACTAACGTAACTATCGATGCTCCTGATTTTGCTAAAAAAGGTCGTGCTGCTACTGAAGAACAATTGAAAATCGTAAATAACGGTTTCAATAACACAGTTGGTTTGACTGGTAACACAGGCGCTACTGATCTTCAAAAATTGAACAAACAAGGCGGCTTGAGCTTTGGCGTTGTGGGTGCTAACAATGGTGAGTACATTAAAACAACTGCTTCTGGTAGCAATGTAGTAGCTGACTTGTCCGACAGCGCTAAAAACAAATTGAACAGCACTGTTGTAGTAGAAGGTAAAAATGCTGCGAAAGTAACAAGCAATGTAATTCAAAATGCAGATGGCAGCACAAAAACTGTATATACTGTAGATGTTAACAACGTAAAACCTACTGCAGCTTCTACTGAAAAAGTACAAGCTAAAGCAGACGTAGCTGGTTCTAGCGATAAAAACATCGCAAAAGTTTCCCCTAAAGCTGGTGAAAACTTCGGTGATGCAGGCGCAACTTACGAAGTAAACGTATCCCGTAATGACGTAAAAGATACAGCTCGTGAAGCAGTTACTGTAAATACTACAAATACAACTAACAACCCTATCACTGTTACACCTGTACAAGATGAAGCAAATCATAATACAAATTACCAAGTAACATTCGATGGCGAAAAAGCTGCTAAGCAAATTCCTTTGACTTACAAAGCGAATGGCACAAACGAACAAAAAGTTACATTGGATAAAGGTTTGAACTTCACAAACGGTAAAAATACAACAGCTTCCGTAGATGCTGAAGGCGTTGTTAAATACGATGTGAATAAAGACTTAGTAGACATCCATTCCATTTCCAACACTACAAATGGTCCAAAAATGGAATTCGGTCCTAACTCCATCAACATCACTGGTGGCCCTATCAACATGGGTGACCTAAACATCACTAACCTTAAATCTGGTGGCGATGTAAATAACAATGCAGCTAACATTGGCGATGTAAAACGTATTTCTAAAGCTAACGACTTGCACATTGCTCCAACATCCTCTGATCGTCAAGGTGAAACTACTACATCTTACGCTTACGATGCAGCAAGCAAATCCGTAACATTGAAATACAACGATGGTAACGGTGCTAACCAAGCTGGTACAGTTGCAAAAATCGACTTGTCTGGTTTGGCTGATCAAATCAAAGATGGTTACTCCTTCTCCACTGACGCTAAAGGCAATGTAGTAGGTAACCACGCTGTTACAGCTGTTGGCAATGGTAAAACTGTTTCCTACGCTGCAGGCGATAACTTGACTGTAAAACAAGATATCGATGCTGCAACTGGTGAACACACTTACACATATGCATTGTCCAACAATATCGACTTGACTCCAAATGGTTCCTTGAAAATTGGCGACACTATTCTTAATAATGGTGGCTTAACAATTACAGGTGGCCCATCCGTTACTAAAACTGGTATCAACGCTGGTAACTTGAACATTACTAATGTGAAAGCAGGCGTAAACGATACTGATGCAGTTAACGTAAAACAATTGAAAGATGCTCGTACAGTAGTAACTTCTAACGATAACTCCGTAACAGTTAACAAAACTGAAAACGGCAACCAAGTTACGTATGACTTGCATGTAGCTCCAGGTGCTGCACAATCCGTATGGAATGTGAAATCCACTGGTAATACAACTGCTGATTCCGCAACAACTGCAAAAACTATCACTGATGGTAAAACAGTTGAAATGGCAGCAGGTAAAAACTTGACTGTAAAACAATCTAACACTGAAGACGGCGCTAAAGTTGAATTCGGTTTAGCTGGTGACTTGACTAACATCAAGACTATTAAAAACGAAGGCCCTGCTACTTTCACAATCGGCGGTAACGAATTCAAATTCGATGGCGGCAATGTGAACATGGGCGATAACAACATCACTAACCTTAAATCTGGTGGCGATGTAATCAATAACGCTGCTAACATTGGTGACGTTAAACGTATCTCCAAAGCTAACGACATTCATATCAAAGACAAAACATACACAGTGAACGCTGATAAAACAGTTACATTGGAATATGTTGATGGCAATGATAATGCAGTGAACAAAACAGCTAAGATCGACTTGAGCAACTTGCCTACAGGCGACAAAGCTGCTGTTGAAAGCGTAGTTAAAAAATCTGCTGCTGCAGGCGACACTAACATCGCTGACATCACTGTAGCTGACGGCAAACAAACTGGTGATGCAAATGCTAAATACGAAGTAAATGTTTCCCGTAATGCTGTTAAAGATGCAGCTCGTGAAGCGGTTACTGTAAATACTACGAACACTACTAACAATCCAATCACTGTTACACCTGTTCAAGATGAAACAAACCATAACACAACTTACCAAGTAACATTCGATGGCGATAAAGCTGCTAAACAAATTCCTTTGACATACAAAGCGAATGGCCAAAACTCTCAAACAGTTACATTGGATAAAGGTTTGAACTTCACAAACGGTTCTAACACAACAGCTTCCGTAGCTGCTGATGGCGTAGTTAAATACGATCTTAACAACAACGTAAACTTGACTCCATCTGGTTCCTTAACTATTGGTGATACTGTTGTTAACAACGGTGGTTTGACTATCTCTGGTGGACCATCTGTTCTTAAAACTGGTATCAACGCTGGTAACTTGAACATTACTAATGTGAAAGCAGGCGTAAACGATACTGATGCAGTTAACGTTAAACAGTTGAAAGACTCCCGTACAGTAGTAACTTCCAACGATAACTCTGTAACAATTAATAAAACAGAAAACGGTAACCAAGTTACTTACGACTTGCATGTAGCTCCAGGTGCTGCACAATCCGTATGGAATGTAAAATCCTCTGGTAATACAACTGCTGATTCCGAAACAGCTGCAAAAACTATCTCTGATGGTAAAACAGTTGAAATGGTAGCAGGCAAAAACTTAACTGTTAAACAAACTAGCAACAACGACGGCGCTAAAGTTGAATACGCATTGTCCGATGACATCAAAGTTGGTAACGACGGTAAAGATGGCAAAGACGGCGTTGACGGCAAAATCGGCGTAAACGGTAAAGACGGCTCTGCTGTTGTGATCAACGGTAAAGACGGTTCTATCGGCTTGAATGGTAAAGACGGTAAAGATGGTCTTACTATTAAAGGCGCTAACGGTCAAGACGGCGTAGACGGTAAAAATGGTACTAACGGTATCACTCGTATCGTATACGAAGACAAAAACAACAATACACACGAAGTGGCTACTACTGATGATGGCTTGAAATTCACTGGTAATAACACTGACGTTGTAAACAAAAACAAATTGAACAGCCTTGTTAAAGTTCAAGGTGAAGGCGTAGATAAAACAACTTCTGCATCCTTCAAGAGCGCTTCTGGTAACATCAACGTAAAAGCTGATGGTACTGATACTCTCGAAGTTCAATTGAACAAAGATTTGAAAAACATCACTTCCATTAAGAACGATGGTCCTGCTACTTTCACAATCGGCGGCAACGAATTCAAATTCGATGGCGGCAACGTGAATATGGGCGATAACAACATCACTAACCTTAAATCTGGTGGCGATGTAGTTAACAACGCAGCTAACATTGGCGACGTAACTCGTATTTCCAAAGCTAACGATTTACACATTGCACCAACTCAATCCAACCGTGCAGGTGAAACTACTACATCTTACTCTTATGATGCAGCAGACAAATCTGTTACATTGAAATACAACGATGGCAATGGTGCTAACCAAGCTGGTACAATCGCGAAAATCGATTTGTCTGGTTTGGCGGATCAAATCAAAGACGGCTACTCCTTCTCTACAGATGCGAAAGGTAATGTAGTTGGTAACCACGCTGTAACAGCAGTAGGCAACGGTAAAACTGTATCTTACGCAGCAGGCGATAATTTGACAATTACTCAAAATATCGATAATGCAACTGGTGAACAAACTTATACATATGCATTGTCTAATGACATCAAAGTTGGTAACGACGGTAAAGATGGCAAAGACGGTGTTGATGGTAAAATCGGCGTAAACGGTAAAGATGGTTCCGCTGTTGTAATCAACGGTAAAGATGGTTCCATCGGCTTGAATGGTAAAGACGGTAAAGATGGTCTTACTATGAAAGCTAAAAATGGCCAACCTGGTGTAAACGGTAAAGATGGTATCACTCGTATCGTATACGAAGATAACAGCAAGAATACACACGAAGTGGCTACATTGGATGATGGCATGAAATATGCTGGCGACGATGCACAAGGTACTGATAAATCCAAAGTTATCGCTAAGAAATTGAACGAAACTATGGACGTTGTTGGTGGTGCAGATAAATCCAAATTGACTGACAACAACATCGGCGTGAACAACGTAGATGGCAAGTTGAAAGTTCAATTGTCCAAAGAAGTTGACTTGACTCCATCCGGTTCCTTAACAATTGGCGATACTAAGATCTCTGATAATGGTTTGGTAATCAACAATGGTCCTTCCATCACTAAAGGTGGCATCAATGCTGGTGGCTTGAACATTACTAATGTGAAAGCTGGCGTAAATGACACTGATGCAGTTAATGTAAAACAATTGAAATCCGCTAAAACAGAAGTTAAAGCTGGTGACAACGTAACAGTTGATAAAACAATTGGTGCTGATGGTCAAAACATTTACACAGTAAATGCAAAAGCTACTAACCTTGGCGATGCTGAACTTAACTACACAGCTAACGGCGGTGCTAAACAAAAAGTTAAATTGTCTGAAGGCTTGAACTTCGTTGACGGTAACTACACTAAAGCTTCCGTTGATGCAAATGGTGTTGTTAAATACGACGTAACACTTGGTAAAGTAAAAGACGGCGTTGACGGTAAACCAGGCGTAGATGGTGAAAATGGTATCGCAACAGTTAAAACTGTAGTAGATACAATCAACAACTCCGGTTGGAAAGGTGACGTTACTGGTAACACAGTAGGCGATCACAGTGCAACAATCGTAAAACCTGGCACAACTGTAAACTTCGGTGCAGGTAAAAACTTAACTGTTGAACAAATCGTTGATAAAGTAACTGGCAACCACACTTACAACTATGCATTGTCCGATGATATCAAAGTTGGTAATGATGGTAAAGATGGCAAACCAGGTGTTGACGGTAAGATCGGTGTAAACGGTAAAGATGGTTCCTCCGTTGTAATCAATGGTAAAGACGGCTCCATCGGCTTGAATGGTAAAGACGGTAAAGATGGTCTTACTATGAAAGCTGAAAATGGCCAACCTGGTGTAAACGGTAAAGATGGTATCACTCGTATCGTATACGAAGATAAAAACAACAACAAACACGAAGTTGCTACTACTGATGACGGCTTGAAATTCACTGGTAACAACGAAAGCGTTGTAAACAAAAACAAACTTAACTCCACAGTTAAGGTTAAAGGTGAAGGCGTTACTGAAGAGCAAGAAAAAACATTTGAATCTGCTGCAGGTAACATCGCTGTAACAGCTGATGGTAACGATACTTTGAACATTCGCTTGAATAAAAACATCAAAGGCATCGACACTATCCAAACTAAGGAAATCCACTTAGGTACACCTGATAACTACACAACAATTAAGAAAGATGGGGACCGCATTAAATACGGCGACAAAACATTCGCTAACACTGACGATATCTGGACAATCCAAGCTAATGGCACAGATGTTCCAGCTAACGGCGGTAAAGTAAATGTTAAAGGTGCTGACGGTATCACAGTATCCAAATCTGCTAATGGCGAAATGACAATTAGCGGTGCTGGCCTTGGTACAATGAGTAGCTTCAACGTTAAATCTTCTGGTAATACTACTGCTGATTCTGAAACAGCGGCTAAGAAAATCACAGATGGTAAAACTGTTGAATTCTCCGGCGGTAAAAACCTTACTGTAAAACAAACTAGCGACGAAAACGGCGCTAAAGTAGAATATGCATTGAGCAACAATGTAGATCTTACTAATAAAGGTTCCGTAACAATTGGCGATACTAAGATCACTGATGGTGGCTTGGTAATCAACAATGGCCCATCCGTAACTAAAGACGGTATCAACGCTGGTAATAAACAAATTACTAACGTTGAAGATGGCGTAAACGATACAGATGCAGTTAACGTACGTCAATTGAAAGCAGCTAAAACTAACCTTGTTGACGGTCAAAACACTAAAGTGACTGGCGACGGTTCTAAAGCTAACCCTTACAAAGTTAATGTTGAAGGCGATTTGAACAAAATCACTTCCATCACTAACAACGAAGGCGATGGCAAATTAGAATTCAAAGGTGACCAAGTAGTTAACGTAGCTGGCGACAACACAATCAAGCTTGATGGTAAAACTGGTGACATCACTGGCTTAACTAACAAAACTCTTGATTCCGCTGACTTCGCAACTAAAGGTCGTGCAGCAACTGAAGAACAATTGAAACTTGTTCAACAAGAAGCAGCTAAAAAATCTACTGAAAAAGTACAAGCTAAAGCTGATGCTAATAACATCGCTAAAGTAGCTCCTAAAGCTGGCGATACATTCGGTGCAGCTGGTGCAACATACGAAGTATCTGTAGATAAAAATGACGTTAAAGATGCAGCTCGTGAAGCGGTTACTGTAACAGGTGACAACAAAGCGATCACTGTAGACGTTCAACCAAATGCTACTAACCATACAACTAACTACCAAGTTAACTTCAATGGTAAGGAAGCAGCTAAACAAATTCCATTGACTTACAAAGAAAATGGTGGCAACGCTAGAACAGTAATGTTATCTGAAGGTTTAGACTTCTCCAACGGCGTAAATACTACTGCTCACACTGATGCGAACGGTAAAGTATCCTTCGACGTGAAAGGCGACCTCACTAACATCACTTCCATTTCCAATAACTCCAATGGTCCTAAAGTATCCTTCGGTGGCGATACTGTAAATATCACTGGTGGCAACCTCAACATGGGTGGTAACAAAATCACTAATGTTCAAAAAGGCACTAATGATACAGATGCAGTAAACGTTAAACAATTGAAAGATTCCCGTACTACATTGACATCTGATGATCATTCCGTAGTATTGAAGAAAACTGAATCTGCTGACGGTGGCTTGAACTATGACCTTTCCGTAAAAGGCGCAGTTGACCCTCGCGTTGATCAATTGAACGAAGAAATCGGCCGTGTAGGCGCTCAAGGTGCAGCATTGTCCGCATTGAAACCTATGCAATACGATCCATTGGAACCAACTCAAATCATGGCTGGTTATGGTAACTACCGTGGTAACTCCGCGATTGCAGTGGGCGTAGCTCATTACAAAAACGAATCCACAATGTTCCATGGCGGCTTGTCCTGGGCTGGCGGCTCTAGCCATATGATGGCAAACGCTGGTGTAACTTGGAAAGTTGGTAACAGAGATGCTGAAGCAGCTGTAGCAGATCGCTACCGCAAAGGCCCTATCAGTTCTGCATACGCAGTTCAAACTGAAATGGCTGCAATGAAAGCTCAAAATGCCGGATTAAAAGGTGAAGTATCCGACTTGAAATATGAAAACGAACAAATTAAAGCTCAAAACGCTGGTCTACAAAGTGAAGTAGAAGTATTGAAAGCTCAAATGGCTGCAATGATGGCGAAAATGGGTATGTAATATGTCTTCTATGATGGTGAAAGCCCCTTCTAGGGGCGCCCATCCTAAGGCGTGTTCGAGTAATTAGGTCCTATGACTTAGTTATACTTTCAGAAAAACTAGGAATCTAATCCTAGGTATGGATATGACTGGTAAGGGTTCCTTCGGGAGCCCTCATCCAGCACATTAATTCGACTATGAAAAGAGGAATAGATATGAAAAAATCTACAATGCTTGCTTTCACAGCAGCAGTTTTATTGAGCGCAGCATCCTTAACTGGTCACGCAGCAAGCGCTCCAACATATGATGACAACTTGATCTTACCTAACCCTGCATCCGCACCTGGTTTGAGCAATGTTGTATTGGTACCTGTGGCTAGCCCACAAGTAGTACAATCTCTTCATGATTATGTGAAAGCATGGGAAAATGCGGAACAAAAAATCGCCTTGGCAGAGGCTAAACGCGACAATCATGAACAATTGACTAAAGCTGATAAAAAATGGTTACATTCCAAAGATAAACATAACTATGCTGATTACTTCCGTACCCATTCCTTAGGCCGCGTACACGGTTTTGAAACAGCTTTAAATTGGAACGGTGAAAACCGCAACAAGAACGAATACGAATACTTTGCAACACCTAAATACAATGAAAAAGATGGCTTCGTAAACAGCTATGGCTTCAATGTATTACGTGGTATGGTAGATCGTGTTAACGAAGTTGTACAAAAACAAAAACAAGTTGGCGGTCCTATGAATGACGACGAAGCACAAGCATTAGAAGATGCAATCTTGGATATCCTTGCTCAAGAGCAAGAACATGTATCTAACGAAGAACTTCGTCACTACATGAACGAAACAATTTGGTTCGCTGCTAAAGAAACAGTTAAAAATAAAGCAAGCGAAGAACCAACTGCTGCTGATGAACACATAGTAGACCTTCGCAAAGCTATCAACGAACCAATGGGTAGCAATGACTACAACAAAGTTGATTTGCGTAGTGCAATCCAACAATAATTGATATCTATAGTAATATAGGTATTAAGCCTTGTATTCTCTCGTTAAAAGGCTTAGTTGATCTCTAATACATACTGATGGTATACGTGTATCCCTTACATGCACGTATATCTACAATGACACAATGGCCCTTATAATGAGTTTGTGAGGGCCCCCGTACCCTGGACCCCCGACTAGGGAACACAAATCCTTAT
>OAQX01000034.1_pt1 | contig 82406 bp, 76 predicted proteins | sample 1475521 | NCBI WGS metagenome assembly OAQX01 (sample SAMEA3360657, study PRJEB22359) | human gut metagenome | biome: ENVO:urban biome; feature: ENVO:human-associated habitat; material: ENVO:feces | place: Bangladesh | collected 2011 | reverse complement strand
AAAATTGTACATTCTTATATCATCATTTTTGTACATTCTTAGAGTATCATTTACAGTGTATAGAGGGATACAATAAGATTCAGGTTTCATTAGATAGCTTTGAATCTTTTTTTAGATTTATTGTTTGTGTTGTCTTAAAAAGGGGTAAAACACATGAAAAAAGAATTGCTTTTAACGGCTATGATTACCGCAAGTATTACTACAACAGCACTTGCAGCATCCAACTTAGATATTAGTGCTACAACTACTGCTCCATTAAGCATGAAGAATTCTATTGCTTATGGTGGAAATAACAACGTTGAGAATGGTATGTTCTCCCCTGTAAATAATATATTGCTCGGTGGTGACAAGAATACAGTTCGTCCTTCTGCTTCTAATAGTATCACTTCTGGTATTAATAATACTGCATCTGGTCCAGGTAGCATCGTAGCAGGTTGGTATAATACAAACTCTGCTACTCACAGCTTGGTAGTAGGTACTAGCAATACTGTTGGTGGTACTAATAATATCGTAGGCGGCTTTAACCATGCTAATAATGACAATGCGATTAATTCTTTATTAATTGGTGCAAATAATAGTGTTGATGGACAGAACTCCGTAGCTTTGGGTAAGAATAATACCATTAAAGGTAATAATGCTTTGGTAGGTGGTACTGGTGCTAAGGTTCAAGGTAACAATGCTATTGCCTTTGGTGACAGTGCTAAAGCAACGTATGATGATGCGTATGCTATTGGCCGTAAAGCGGAAGCGACTGCTCAAAATACTGTTGCTATCGGTAACAATGCAAAGGCCAATAACATTATGGGTACAGCAATTGGCTATAATGCAAAAGCAAAAAATGATTACGCTACAGCAGTAGGTTATAGTGCAAGTGGTACAGGCAATCAATCTTCTGCGTTTGGTTTTAATGCAGAAGCAACGGCTATGAATACGACTGCAGTTGGTTCCTATGCAAATGCTAGTGGTGCGTACTCTACAGCGTTAGGCTTTAAAACAGTGGCTTCTAATGAGGACTCTGTAGCATTAGGTAACTATTCTACTAGTGCTGGTAAAAGTGCCTTTGCTGCCGGCACATTAGCTAAGGCAGCAGAAAAGGACTCCTTAGCAATTGGCCATAGCGCAACTACAACAAAGGAAAACGGCATTGCTATCGGTACAAATGCGATGGCTGCCACAGACAATAGCATTGCATTAGGTGCTAAGTCTGTTACGGCTACAGCAGTATCTACTAACTCTGGTGTTATCGGTGGCAGAACTTATAACTTTGCTGGTGGAAATGCGGTTGGTACATTGAGCATTGGTGATAGTGGTGCAGAACGTACGATTACAAATGTAGCAGCAGGCCGTGTATCTGCTACATCTACTGATGCAGTTAATGGCTCCCAACTACATGCCATTAAAGACGTGGTAGATAATCATGAAAACCGTATCACTACCATAGAAGGCGATATTAATACATTAAATAATCGTATTATTAATGGCGGCGCGAATAGCTTGAATGAAGCTAAAGCGTATACGGATCAACAAGTGTCTAGCGTAGCGGCGGCTTCTGCAGCGCTCGCCGGCTTACATCCATTAGATTTCGATAAACATGATAAATGGTCCTACTCTGTTGGCTTTGGTAACTATAAAAATGCTAATGCAGCAGCTTTAGGTGCCTTCTATCGTCCTAATAAAAATACAATGTTTAATGCTGCTACTACCGTTGGTAATGGTCGTAATACAATTAGCTTAGGTGCTAATTTCAAATTTGGTAAAAGCTCCGAAGAGGTAACTACTGAAGATGCGGCACAACTCAAGAAAGATATGAAAGACCTATCTGAAAAGTATAATGAATTAGCACAAAAATATAATGAATTGACAGCTAAATTAGAATCTAAATAAATTAGAACCTAAATAAGAATCCAAATAGTGTGATTAATACCCTTACAAGACGTATCTTGTAGGGGTATTTTTTCTATTAAATATGAAAGTACAGTGTCTTTATAATATATATTTATAATATGTATTTCTTTTAAATGTAAAAGTGTGGTGCTTTTATTATAAGTATTCCTTAATAATGATATAATTAAGATACATATTCAGTTACATATTACAGGTAAGCGACGGTATATAGTGGAGAGTAGTATATGAGCTTTTACAATTGGATTCAAGAAAAACTATTTGATGAATACGAAGAATGGTGCTTGAAGAGCCCTGGTTCTAATGGAAATGGTTTTAATATAGTCGGAATAGATAATACTTTACAGGCTATGCATGATGGATTTTATATGTACATGGAGGTATACCCACCTCATGCCATCGATGGATGTACAGCCATGAAAGCACGTGTAGGTAAAACGCAGGATGCAGTAGATTTATTCTTAGATATAGATGGCAAGACCTATCGTATGGCTGATGTAAGTTATCCTGACGCAGTGAAGATGATGCGGGCTTTTATGAAAAAACGCAGAGTACCTGATTGTAGTTTGTGTGTAGAAGCAGTGTATCTAGATATCGATCAGATGCGATCGACATTTACAGAGTTAGCAACGTTGTTGTTAGGCGATGCTAAACAAGCTAAGTCGTTTATGACCAAGGTTAAGTTGCGCTCCTTGGAAGAATTAGAAGATAGCTGGTGGAACCTCTATGAGAAACTAGTCTCTAAAGGATATGCCGTAGAGTTAGACTGTAAATGTGAACTAGAGGATTTTATTTATCATGTACAGAAGTTAATACGTAATAAGTCTTTAGATACTAGAGAAAATCTAACTATTGATACAGCAGCATTAGATGAAGATCAAGTTATTATGGACTGGTGTGCTAGTCTTAATTCTACGTGGGAAAACTATACGTTAGCAGGCATGGACATCGGAACCGATAGCTTTGTACTTCTGGTGCTTTCAAATGAGGAATTCAAAATAGCCCAAGAACTAGCTAAAGAGCTATTACATAGAATCGATGTAGCTGAGCGCTTGTGATGCAATAGAACATTTTAATGTTATAGAAGCAATTATACTATGGCATCATCTATAAAAGGATGGAGTTCTAAACTGTAAATAGTTTGCACCGTAAAATGTGATGAACAGGAGAGAGTCATATGAGTATTGTACGTGTACCAGAATATGAAGCAGAGTTTGAGGCGGAAGAGTTTGAGATTTATGCATTGCCTCGCAGTGATGCGAATGGGGCTAGTCCTTATTTAGATAAGTACCATAGACCACTAGTGTCTACCGATGCTATCCTAGATACTCGAACTGGCGTGCTTGACCGTAGCGAAGGCATTTTGACGTGGATTATTGAGGGACTTGACGATAGATGGGGTTATTCTTTTGAGCCCCATGGGGTCTATAAATTATTAGTTAAGAAAGCAAAGCCTTTAGAGGATTTGGGCTATATGCGTCCTTCTTGGAATAATCGCTATTATGTACTTGAGGTGTTAGAGGAGCATGCTAAACATAGTGAGCTAGAGGCGTTGTCGGCTTATTTGAAAACACCTAAATACCTTCATACCGACAGGGGCGATTTTCTGTTAAATCGAGAGTATCAATATTACACAGCGAGAATTGATGATTATGCTTTCACCCTTGATGTGGATGAGGACTCTGATGAAAGCTGTACCGTAGCATTGGCTGCTTTTAATACAATCGATAATTTTAAAGCATTTGAACAACGAATTAGTACCTATATTAGTGAAAAATTACTAGATCTTGCTAATGATTGGCTCGACAATGATGACCAAGATCCGATTACGTCAGACGTATTTGCTAAGCGTATTACGATGGGTGAATTGGCATTTCGTAACGATGGCACCATAGAGGTATATTATGACGACGATGATATCTTCTGGGGGCACTGCATCATAGCTCATATTGATGCGGATGGAAATCCTACTGATGCGGATATTGCAGGATGATTAACTAATGGAGCGTCCTAATGAGAAAATCGGAATTAATGACATTATGGAATGTTGAAAGCTGGTCTGAAGAACCGTATGGCGTTTACTTTGTATCTCGCAGATTGGGCACTAATCGTTTAGAGACTGTAGGACAAGCCTTTAAAAAACTTAATATTAGTTGTACCAATTATACTGAGGCTGATGTGCTTTCACTACCAATGTGGGAGCAATTATATGTTCAATTAGATAAATTAGATAAACTAGCACAGGAACTCATACAACAGGAAATACCGCAAGAAGAGTCTATTGTACTAATCTTAACCGATATTATGCTAGATAAGTCAGGTTGTTACGATGCATTTGCACTAGGCTATGATGTGGGAGAATCCCCGGCAGGGCATTTGTATATATTAGTTAGTTTTGATGAAGACTTTACGGCTCAACAAGATGTGATTTACGAAACCTTATAGAGTTGTACTAAATTGGTGACACGGGTGTTGTAGACTATCTAAAAAATAAGTGATATGCAGGAGAGATTATGGAAGATATGTATAAATTAGTCAAAGACTTCTTTAGTCATGATATGGATTTAGATGATTTATTTGATTCTGAGGCTATTATCTGGATTGACTGGCGCGAGGATGACGAAGATGTGGTGCGCTATTTTAATGATATGATGGATGAGCCTATCGATATTCAAACCGTTAGTAATAGCAAGCCTTATGGTGACGATATTTTGCTAAAAAAGGGTGATAAAGAACTGCAAATTCCTTACGGTGATGAGAAAGATCGGGATGTAACCATTAAATACTTTAACGACTTCGTTCAGCCTGATTATGAGGTGCGCTGGTTTGTTGAAAGTCTTGGAAACGATACACTTGGGTTTACCGTGCTTTCAGGGGCAGAATGGGCCAATTTAGAAGATGAATTTGGTGCAGATACAGTTCGTTACTATTTTGAACCTATCAATCTTGAAAGTAACATGTTTAATCTTGATATGGACGAAGTATTTGCATTACTGGCATTACGAGAAAATAGTGACGGAGTGAATACTGACTTTAGTGTACAGTTAGATTGGATTACAATCATAAACAAAGAAAAAGCCTTAACTGAACAAAAAGAAAAGGGACAAATTGACCTAAAACAATACATGGTTGCTAAACAAGAACTGCAACAGATTAAGGATGAATTTATAGCGACTCACGGCGAGATGGAATAAGAGCTGTTGTTCTAGAGGAGACGTTTATGGCAATTGACGGAGTGAAGATTATAGATAGTGATGACGGTCATGATATTTATAATGCCATTGTTGAGCGGTACAAGGATGGTATCAGTGTAGATACGATCATTTCTGACATTTTAAGTGAAGAAGAAAATTTTTGTACTGATGAGTTTTATACAGAAATTTATTGGACTGCGGTGGCCTATTCGTTATGGAAGATAGGGCATCTATCAACTGATATTAAACAGAAAGCCTTGGATATAATCGCTCAGGGTCCTAATGAGTTTTGGCTGGAAATCGATGATAAGGCCCTTAAACAGCGTCAAAAGGTATTGGATAAGTTAGCAGTACAGCTACAGAGCGAAAATTCGAAGCCTATTAAGGTTCGTAAATCTAAAACAAAAAGAGTACCTTATTTTAAGGTGGGCGACGTATTAGCTGTTAAATTTGAAAACGAGTATGGTGCTATTTTTGTCTCTGACGTGGATCAATCACCGCGGAAAATCGAATATCATTTAGCCTGTACGCGGCTTTTACAAGAAGAAAAACCGACAATGGAGCAGTTTCTAAACAGCAAAATCGCATGCCGAAAAGATAATACAAATTTTGGTATCGATACAGACTGTTGGTTCAATCATAAAGACTTAGGCTTGTTACTGGATAATTTGGAAATTATCGGGACAGTTGAACTATATCCGTGTAAACTATGGAAATTAGCCCCAGCGGGAACGCTAGAGGATATCTATGAGGAGATTACAGATAATCCGCGGATTGGAAAACTACGTCTCATAGATACCTATGAACTGGTGAAAGATGTTATTGAGAAATAATCATTGGCCGAAGGCGTTACTACATGGGCGTATATATAAAGGTATAACTATAATGAATACTGTGACGAAACAATATATAGAAACTGTACAAGTCAGTGATATACCGTGGCACCGGTTAACCACAACCTACGGGCGTGCCACAGACTTTCCTACAGAGCTTGATGTGTTGTGGAATATGGAAAGCATAGAAGTTGTTGATGCGGCTGGTGAGGCGTTAGCACAGAATATTGAGCATCAATCGACGTTGTGGCATGCTACACCATTCGCTATGGTTTTCTTGCTTCGTATTTTTAAGAAAGCTCAGGAAGAGAGAGCTCGTAATGAAGTAGCTCAGTATTTAGCAGAACAATTGGTTGAGTTGTTTACTGTGATTGCTGAGTGCGTTCGAGATGGTCTTATGCTAGAGCATGCAGATCCATTGCCGAACTTTGAAGATATGCTCAACGAAGAATACCTTTGGTCGGAAGAATATGATGAAGACGAAGATGTTCTTCGATATGAGGAAGAGGACGTATTCCCTGATGATTTATTCTTTAGCTTTTATTATTACTCCTTGCAAGTGCTTTTGTTAGCTATTCCGCTATTAGATACATCTGATGAAGGAGAGGCTAAATTGCTAGGAATAATTTCTGCTAATAGGAGCGTGTAAGATGGATTATTTAGATATATTGCGAAATGATGCTAAGTTAGCTGAAGATTTTGATACGCTATTCGATTTTCGCTTGCTAGATGCGCTAGAGGAACGAGATACAGCTGAAGGTCGCTGCACATTCTCTGTGCCGGGTATGGCATTCGCTGTAGATGGCGCTGGCGGTGAATATCATCTATTGGAGGATGGATCTATTGGTTATTGGAGTAGCGAGGGTGCCGCCGGTCGTTTGGCTGAAAGTATGGATGATTTATTTCACTTAATCGTTTTTAGTATTTGTTGGCATGATTACTGTGACTCAAGTAAGTATTCTGATGCGGCTGTACTTGAAGAATATGGTCAGAATAAGCAGTCTCATATTATCTCTTATTCGCCAATGGAACTTTGGGAACCCATTGTGAAAGCTTTACATATGCCAATAGACATGAGACTTTTACCTGTTTTACAGAAATTCTATGACGTGGCGCATCGTGAACCTGTATATGTATGCTATTTCCATGAAGATGATGGAACCGTTACAGAATCGGAAAATTTATTTTTCTAATGGTTAGAAGAGTTTATGAAAGGATTTAATTATGGGACTAATTGCCAATTATAGCTGTTTAAGCGATGCGAATTTAAAAGAGCTTAAAGCTATGGGTTCAGCAGAAGAGGAAATTCTTGAAAGCGTTGAAGAGTGGAATGACGATGATGAATTATTGCTCGATATCGATAAGATGTGGGATGTACTTCACTTTGTGCTAACTGGCGTAGGAACGGACCATAAGGACGATAATAACCCTCTTAGTCAAGCTGTGCTTGGCATAACAGCTGTTGAAGAAATATCGGATTACTTAGCGTATACCGAACGCGATAAGTTAGCAGATATCGTGGCGGCTCTAGAACAGTTTGACATGGAAGAAGCTCTCGAAACTTTTGATATGGCAGCCTGCAAAGAGGCTGAGTTATATCCAAATATCTGGGATTACGATGAGGAAGAGGAAGAAATCAAAGACGAACTTCTTCATGATTTCGAGCAAATGAAACGCTTCTATAAACAAGTGCTCGAAGCTAATGGACATGTGCTTGTATCGATTTGCTAAGGTCGTTAAAATTTGTTGGCTATGGATCTAGTTGTAGCCAAACCAATTATGCGACTGGCGAAGATGAGGAATTGTAACATGGCAGTGTTAACAGAAAAGCAAGTTAAATATGGATTTGACTACTATCATAAGGATGACGCACGGCCTAAATCTGTGGTAGAGGTCTCTGAATATAATGGTGAAGATAAGTTAATAGTCAACTGCACACAGCTAGATGAAAACTATTCTGCTAAAGATAAGAAGCGAATTTGGATGGAGTGGTGTGATTTTCTAGTAAATAATCCAGATACTTTTACAGAGCTAATGTTTTGCACAAGAATGCCACAGGATTTATTTGATGCGGTGTGTGCTCAACGTAGACTTAAAAAATTACATATAAAATGGGGCGTCTATCCAGATATTTCAAAATTAGAGAACTTACAAGAACTAGAATATTTACACATTGGGTCCGGTAGAAGCGTATCGAGTTTAGAGCCTATATCAAAATTAGAAAATTTAGTGGCTCTGTCGATTGAGACCTTTCAAAAAATTGATGATTATACGCCATTAGCGCATCTGAAGCACCTTGAAAGTCTTGCTCTAGAAGGTGATTTCGCAGCTCCTAAAATTCTTAAGGTTCAATCCTTGGGATTCCTACGTCATATGAAACAGCTGCGATTTTTTAGCTTCTTGACCGCTAAAGTGATGGATACAGACTATTCTCCAATTTTAGAACTCCATAATCTAGAACATCTTACATTAAGATCTTGTAAAGAGGTTAAACAGCTGTATCCTCAGTTAGTTAAGTTGCCAAAACTAAAATACGGCACAGTTTTAGAACGACCAGAATTATATGAGAAATAGTGCTTGAGATATAAGTCATGAGCTATAACTTATAAGACATAAAAGGGAACAATCATAATGGATAAAGCGCGTAAAAAGGAATTATTAAAAGCTTATGCAGATAAGCAAAAGCAATCGTTTAAAGATAGTTTACCTATGGATGAAGAGTTATTTTGGAGTCTCTTTGACTATGTAGACGAGAAATTAGAGGCAAATGATGGTTGCGACCATAGTTTGACTTTCACCAGAGAATTCTTAGAAAAACAAAAGGTAGATGTGGAAAGCGTACTAGATTGGATCGTCAACGAAGGTGGCGGTTGTGACTGCGAGGTTCTCTACAATGTGGAGGAGCGATTTGAGGAGTACGATTAATAGTACTTTCTATAGTTAACTCCTTTTATTTGCAGGTGTTACCATAAAGGTATATAGTAAAGGCATGTGATGTAATTATTCACATGCCTATTTTCTTTATAAGGAGGACGCTATGCAACACGTTCAAACCCGCAGTACTACGTCCGCGTTAGTACTCACAGCCGTATTGATTGCCCTCGCAACACTGTTTACCATGTACACGAAAATTCCAGTACCTGGCATTCGCGGCTATTTCAATGTTGGAGATGTCGTTATTATGACATCAGCTCTATTATTAGGTCGAAAATATGGCGCCTATATCGGTGCTATCGGCCCAGCGCTAGCTGATTTGTTCCTCGGCTACGCAGTCTTTGTACCAATCACCTTTGTGGTGAAAGGCATTGAAGGCTATCTTGTCGGTACTGTCTATAACAATAAGACAACTACCTCTGCCTTAGCGGCAACCATTGTAGGTGGTATTGTTATCGTAGCTGGCTACTTTATCGCTGAATACTTCGTATTCGACCCAGGCGTAGCCATTGCTAGTATTTTGACTAACACCATTCAAGCCGTTATGAGCGTTATCGTTAGCATGATTCTCTACGCTATCTTACGCAAACGCCTTGGGTAGTAAATTGACAGTCACTAGAATTCAGACTATACTATAAGTACAAAAGAGCCAGTTAACGTGTTCTAGGCGTTAGGCTCATCAAAATGTGAGAAATTTGATAAACCTAACGTGTCTAAGTATTGCAGTACTTAGTCTTAAACGTTAGGTTTATTTTTTACCTAACTCACGTTAACGGCTCTTTCGTTATTAGTATATAGCGGATTTTGAATATTGAAAAATACGAATTAATTTCGTACAACTTTTACATAAATACAGGTTAGTAGAGGTATTATATGGTATAATACTTTCATTATGTAGTGAGAAAAGGAGATCTAAATGGCAAATTTACCTAACTGCCCTAAGTGTGGCGACGAGTACACATATGAAGATGGTCATATGTTTATCTGTCCTATGTGCGGACATGAATGGACAGCGGCTGATGCACAAGCTGCAGCTGAAGCAGGTATCATTCGCGATGCTAACGGCAACGAGCTAGCTGATGGCGATACAGTTGTTGTTGTAAAAGACCTCAAAGTAAAAGGCGCTGGCGTATTGAAACAAGGTACGCGTGTTAAAAATATTCGCCTCATCACTGATGCAAGCGATGGCCATGATATCGATTGTAAAATCGATGGTTTCGGTGCGATGGCATTGAAATCTGAAATGGTTAAGAAAATCTAATTTAAGAAATCCCTATCGATACGTTCGGTAGGGATTTTTTCGTGGTATAATCAACGTATACTGCGTGTAGTGGAAAGTACTTGGGGGAGAAAAACTATGTTTAAAAGGGTTGTATTATTAGCTGTATTGGCGTCTATGATGGGGAATATTAGCTCTTTAGCGGCAGATTTAAAGCCCACAGATAAGCGTACATATGAATTACAGCAACAAATTTCTTATAATGTGGTAATTCCTAGCGAGGCTTTCAAGACGAGTGCCGATGGCACATTGATTGTTCCTCTAGAAATTAAAACAGATGATAAAGGGAATATTGTAGCCGTTGAAGCGGGGCCTAATAATTGGAAATTAGACCGCGATGCATATCCTATCTTTGAAGAGGCTGCAAAAGAGGCCGCTTGGCATACAAAGCATGTGGATACTGATGAAGCATTAGTTGTGACAATTCCAGTTAGTATTGTAATCGTATCAGGTGATCACCCTCATAAAAAATAAAGGAGCGGTTATGGAATCTACAAAGGATTTAGAGAAATATACTTACGATCTTCTGGCGGAGCGTGGCGTTACGTTAGAGGATATTGCAGAGCTCGTTTTATATGTTCAAAAACCATATATGCCTAATCTAACAATTGAAGAATGCCGTGAACATGTGGCGTCGGTCCTTTCAAAACGAGAGGTACATAATGCAATTATTACGGGCATTGAGCTAGACAAGTTGACGGAACAAAATAAATTATCTCAGCCCTTGCAAGGTATTGTGGCTAATGATGAAAGCCTCTATGGTATCGACGAAATCTTAGCCTTTTCCATCGTTAATTTATACGGTTCCATAGGCTTTACGAACTATGGCTATCTAGATAAGGTTAAGCCTGGCATCATTAAAAAGTTAGATAGCAAGGCTGGTGGTCATTGTAATACATTCCTCGATGATTTAGTGGGGGCCGTGGCAGCTGCGGCAGCAGGAAAACTAGCTCATAATGAGCCACACCGCGTGCGTCATGCCTTAGCTGAGGAAAAAGCATAAATTTTTGTCGTTGATGTTATTAAAAATTAAGAGTATAACTAGTAGTGAAATGAATAATTAATGTATTCTATGTAGACTATATACAGGAGGAACTATGCAAAAGGTTCTAGTTGTTATCGATATGCAAAAAGATTTCGTAGATGGCGCCCTTGGTTCAGCGCAAGCACAGTTAATCGTAGATAATGTGCGCAACAAAATTGAGAACTTTGACGGGCCTATCATATTTACACGCGATACGCATGATACTAATTATCTTGAAAGCCAAGAGGGTAAGTTCTTGCCTGTTACACATTGCGTAAAGAATACAGAAGGTTGGCATATTGTGCCCGGCTTAATCGAGGCTGCAGAAGGTCGTTCTATCATGAGCCCTGTATCCTTTATAGATAAACCCAATTTTGGATCTCTTGAACTTTTATCTCGTTTAGAAGGGATGAATTCGGTAAATCCTATTGAGTCTATTACGCTCGTTGGTTTATGTACTGATATATGCGTTGTTTCTAATGCGATTATATTGAAAGCTGGCTTACCAGAAATCCCTGTTTACGTAGACTCTAGCTGCTGTGCAGGTGTGACAGAAGAATCCCACCAAGCAGCATTAACAACAATGAAAATGTGCCAATGTATTGTTGAGTAGTTATCGTGTTCTAGCTATATTAGAGTGCTTTATATTGGTAAACGAACTCAAAGGCTATAGGAAATCCTATAGCCTTTTTCTATGGGAAAATACATTGACGATTTTCTATATACAATGTACAATAAATAATGATAATTCATATCAATTAAATGAAATATAGATGCAGGTGTATCGAAACGCTTTCACTAGAACGATATAGTATTTATTATCGTTCGTGCCCTATATTTAAGGAGGCCTATTATGAAACCTTTCGAACTCGCACCATTACCATATGCTTATGATTACCTTGAGCCTGTTATCGACGCAGAAACAATGAAATTGCATCATGACAAGCACCATCAAGCGTATGTTAATAATTTGAACGCTGCTATCGCAAAATACCCTGATCTTGCTTATGGCTGTGTAGACTGTATTCTCGGCGATATTGCTAATGTGCCGGAGGATATCCGTCAAGCTGTTATCAACAACGGTGGCGGTCATAAGAACCACACTATGTTCTGGGACATCATGACAAAACCAGACACTTCTAAATTGGAAGGCCCTTTGAAAGAGGCTATCGACGCTGATCTTGGTGGTTATGATGATTTTGTTGAAAGCTTCTCCGCTGCAGCAGCAACACGCTTTGGCTCTGGTTGGGCATGGCTTGTGGTAAACAAAGATGGCAAACTAGAAGTGACATCTACTGCTAACCAAGATAACCCTCTACTAGAAGGTAAAACAGCAATCCTTTGCTTAGATGTTTGGGAACATGCATATTACTTGCATTACCAAAACCGTCGCCCAGACTATATCAAGGAATTCTTCCGCGTTATTAACTGGGATAAGGTTTCTGAAAACTACGAAAAAGCATTGAAACAAAACTAATAAATCTCTCAGAACTTTCATCTTTCTAAAAAATAGATATATATTTTAATAGATAACGGATAGTTGGTTCAAAGCGCTTTGATTGCTTAGGTGACTTTGAATTCTCAGCTATCCGTTATTTTTATATGAAATTTCGATATTTTTGGAATATCTTTCAAAAGTATAGCCATGGATACAGATTTTCCAATCGATATCGTTTATCATAGTGTCATAGGTTATTTTAGATAAACCTTTCAGAATGTAAATTGCCTTGTATACGAAGACGTATAGAGGGTTACTCACATATGTAATAAACAATATTTTTGACACGAGGGGATCAAAATGGAAAAGAAATTAGATTTGTCCAAATCTGTATATGATTTGGTAAAAGAATATCCTGAAGTAACAGAGATTATGAAAAGCTTAGGGTTCAGTGAAATCACTAATAAGGTGATGTTGAACTCTGTAGGCAAAATTATGACCATTCCTAAAGGGGCTAAAATGAAAGGCGTATCTATGATGGATATCGTGAGCGCATTCATGAAAGCCGGCTTTACCTTGGAAGGTGAAATGCCAAATCTACATGGTGATGATGCATCTGCTAAGGGTGCTCCTACAGAGGCAGCTGCTACTCACACAGAGGAATCTAATGCTAATGACAATGCAGAAGCTAATGCAGAGGATACTGTTACAGATAGCGAACGTGTAGAGCAATTGAAAGGTTTCTTGAAACGTTTGGGCACAGGTGAAGAGCTTGGTTCTGTTCGTGAAGATTTTGCGAGCCAATTCAAACATGTTGAGGCGAGTGAAATCATGAAAGCCGAACAAGGTCTTATGCGCGAAGGTACACCTTTAGAAGAGGTACAACAATTATGCGACCTTCACTCTGCATTGTTCCATGGTTCTACTATTCATGAACAAATGGATGCTGAACATGCTAAGGTAGAGGCTGTTCTAGAGGCTCAAGAAAAGAGCAAGAGCGTAGTAATATTGGTAGAAACTGTAGGTCATCCGCTCAACCAATTAACAGAGGAAAATAAAGCCCTTGATGAGTTGATTGAATCTATTCGTCCTAAAGTAGCAGATAAAACAGCAACCATCGATGATGTAAATACAGTACGCCAAGTATCTGTTCACTATGCTAAAAAAGGCGACTTATTATATCCAAAATTGAAAGTAGATTATGCAATCGGTGGTCCATCCATGGTTATGTGGACTGTTGATGGCGACATTCGCGACCAATTGGGCGATTTAGCAAAATCTAGTCAAAGTGTAGACGACTGGTATAGACGTTTTGATGAGCTTCTTACACGTGCTCAAGAAATGATCTACAAAGAACAAAATATCTTGTTCCCAATCTGTGCAGAAAACTTCAGTAAAGAAGAATGGTACCAAATCTACAAAGATACAGCACAGTATGAAGAAATCTTTGGCGTAAAACGCATTGCATGGCCAGAGGCTGATGCAGCATTAGCTACACAAACTTCAAAATCAAGTGGTGATGACAATGCTATTGGTTTAATTGGTGGTACGCTAACTGTAGATCAACTTGATGCTATGCTCAACACAATGCCAATGGAAGTAACCTTCGTTGACCATGAAGATATCAACCGCTACTTCAACGATGGTGAAAAGGTATTTAAACGTCCTACTACAGCTATCGGTCGTGATGTGTATTCCTGCCATCCACCAAAGGTTGAACCAATTGTACGCGGTATTATCGATTCCTTCCGTAAAGGTGACCGCGATAATGTAGCTGTATGGCTTGAAAAACAAGGCCGTCCATTCTATGTAAACTACATGGCTGTACGCGATCAAAACAATAACTATATTGGTACATTAGAACTTGTACAAGACATGCAATTTGCAAAGGAACATTTCGCTAGAATTAAATAAAAACTAGTGTAATACTAGTTGTGTGATACAGTGAAACTTTGATACAAAAAGGCTGCTCTAACATTGAATAATGCTAGAGCAGCCTCTTTTATTTGTACGAAATGAATTCTCTAATATGATTAATGTATTTCCTGAATTAATGTATTTCCTGATGAGAGGTGCCTATTAAGGACGTACGTAATTGATTATATTATGGATAGCAGTCTTAATATTTTCAAGGCTTGTAGCTAAGTTAAGTCGCACAAAGGTGGCGTAATCTTCGCCTCCAAACCATTCGCCAAAGCTAGGTGCGATGTGGCATTTATTTTCGAATAGGTCATGCATATCTTCCGCCTTTACATAGGCGCCGAAATCGATCCAAGCCAAATAGGTGCCGTCCATAGGGCTGATGCGGATGTGTGGTAATGCCATACCAAGCTCTCGGAACAGATATTCATAGTTTTCACGAATGACAGCCAGTACATCTGTGAGCCATGCTTCCGTCTCTGGATGCGTGTAGGCTGCGGTGATGGCCGCTTCGGCAATAACGTCCGAGTCTGTGTGGTACACATGAGCTTTATAGGCGTTGAATTGGCTTCGTAGTTTTTCGTTAGGAATGATAACTTCTGCGTGGTGCAAGCTAGCCATATTGAATGACTTAGAGAGGGAAGACATTGCAATCATGCTATCTGCATAGGCCCCATTATTTACCGTCAAGGCAGATGTAAAGGGCGTTGGTCCCGTGATAAGGTCTTGATGGATCTCATCACTTATGATGAGCACATGGTGCCGTTGGCAGATGCTGAATAACTGAGCCATTTCCTGTTCAGTCCATACGTGGCCTACAGGATTGTGCGGATTGCAGTGAATGAACAATTTCACATCGTGCTTGGTAATCGCTGTTTCAAAGGCTTTGTAATCGACGGTGTAGCGATTATCTTCAGTGCGATTCATAGGAATAGCGATGATTTGACGTTGGGCATCGCTGGCGCTTGTATCAAAGGCGCCATATACAGGACTTAGAACGGCGATGGCGTCATTGGTTTTGGTAAAAGCCCCAATACACCACATGATCCCTGTAATGACGTTGGGCGCGCTGGTGAGCCATTCTTGCTCAAGACTACAGTTATGCCGGCGTTTGTACCAACTCATAACTGCCTCTATATAATCCGGATTTATCATGGTATAGCCTAGAGGATTGGCTTTCACATAGTTACAAATGGCCTCTTGAATGCACTGAGGCGGCATAAAGTCCATATCGGCTACCCATAGTGGTAATAGGTCAGTACGGCTGAATTTTAAATGCTCGCCGTCCCATTTGCGGGAATGAGAACCGCGTCGATCAATATAGTATGTTTTAGTAAAGTCTACTGTGTTCATAGTGAACCTCTTACATTCTGCTAGATTCATAAGAAATCTTGTGTAATTATATATATCAGTTCGGTGTCACCAACATCTATGAGTGTATGTTAATGTGGTGCAAATCAATTATTCTGTCTATTATCAGTATACATGCATAGATATATATGTAAATATACACTTAAGAATTGCTGTCACCTTACCATTCGTTTCTATGCAATCCTTGCATGAATAGGGGCTATATTCGTATACAAAAGGTGCTTTATTTGCTTGACTGTTGGGACTTTCACAATTTAGAATATACTATAGAATAGTGTGTGTCTGACCAGTGACCACACGTCTATCGAATGGTTACAAAAGATAAATCTTAGCAGCATGTGGCGACATCCCTATGTGAGAGGGCTCATCGGATTGTTCAGGTACATGCAACGCTGTATAAGTATAGTACTGGATCCTTGTTAGGAGGCATGTGCCATGAGTAACGAATTAAAACCACTACATTTTGATGCGGATTATACAATGGAGGAAGCGCTCGCTGAGGCGAAACGTTGTCTAAATTGTCCAAAACCATTGTGCCGTATGGGTTGCCCTATTGAAAACGAAATTCCACGTTTCATCCAAGCTATTGCACACGGTAACTTTGGTTTAGCCAATGATATCTTGGCAGAACGTACAAACTTACCATCCATTTGTGGCCGCGTATGTCCACGGGAAAACCAATGTGAAGGTAACTGTATCATGAATAAGGCGAAAAAACCGCCTATCAATATCGGTAAATTGGAACGCTTTGCTGCTGATTTTGAAAGCATCAACGAACTTCGCAAACCTAAGAAAATCAAACAAGATCTTGGTAAGGTTGCCGTTGTAGGTTCTGGCCCTGCAGGCTTGTCCGTAGCAGGTGACATCGCTAAACTTGGCTATGAAGTAACTGTCTTTGAAGGCCAATCTGAGCCTGGTGGGGTACTCTTATTCGGTATTCCAGAATTCCGTTTGTCTAAATCCGTTGTACGTCGTGAAATCGCTCGTCTTGAAGGTTTAGGCGTTAAATTTGTATGTAATACATTTATCGGTCAAGATAAAACATTGGATGAACTCTTCGCGGAAGGTTTTGACTCCATCTTTATCGGTACTGGTACACATATTCCTCAAGAAGTACGCATGGAAAATGATGAAGTGCATGGTGTATTCCAAGCAATGTACTTGTTGACGAATGTACAATTAGTGGAAAATGGCGAGCTTGATGCAGAGCAAATCCCTGTTAAAAAAGGCGACCGTGTTATCATCATCGGCGGTGGTAACGTAGCGATGGATGCGGCTCGTACATGCGTACGTTTAGGTTGTGAATCCGTAACTGTAGCATACCGTCGTAGCCAAGAACAAATGCCAGCATTATTGTCTGAATACGAAGAGGCTCGTGCTGAAGGCGTTCAATTCCAATGGTTCGCTTCTCCAGTAGGCGTAGAAGGTAAAGACAAGGTAGAAGGCTTCAAATATGAAGTGATGGCTCTTAACGAAGATGGTGCAGGCATCCACGGTACTGGTAAGTTCCAAGTTATGCCTGTAGATAAAATCATCATCGCTGCTGGTCACAAACCAAATGCTCGTCTTATCGGCGAAGGTAATAACCTAAAAGTAGACGAAAAAGGCTACATCATTACATCCGAAGATCCATATGGTATGACTAACCGTGATGGTGTCTTTGCTGGTGGTGACGTTGTACATAAACCGGCTACTGTAGTACTCGCTATGCGCGAAGCTAAAAAAGCTGTTGATGGCATGGTTAAATACATGGAAATCAAAAAAGCTCAAGAAAGTGCTAACCAATAATCCTATAGCGGATAATGATATAAGCTAGTAACATTACTATTCAAGTGTATTCATAATGAATGGATAATGTATAGAAACTATAAAAATCCAGGAATTATCTATACTAATTGACATAGTATAGTACATTTTTAGTACTAACTATCTCTATATATACAATAATTACACGAATTGTTGAAAACATACAGAACATAATATGCATAGAAAAAAGCCTTACTAGAACTAATTGATACATTAGTTTTTAGTAAGGCTTTTGTGTTATTACTTTTCAACTGCTACTAGTCAGTGCACCTACGAAATCAGTATAGTAAAGGCATAACCATGTGTTGAGTGTGAAAGTAGATAGAGGTTGCTATGAATTCTATTCTATGTTGTCGTGATATACAGATTCGACAAGAGGTTCACAAACTAGGCGTATTAATTTTACTTTGGCGTAGACAATTGGGCATGACGCAGTATCAGTTGGCAGATAAGTCAGGTCTAGCCCAATCTTATATTAGTGATCTTGAAAGTGGTGCTATCGATCCGCGATGGTCCACTATTTATAGAGTTGTATCTGGATTAGGGCAGATGAGCGTACAAGATTTTCTAAATGGGCCACAAACCATTAGAACCCTAAGGATTCATTGATGATAATAATCTCCATGGTTTGCATGTTGCGCATCTTTTTGTAGTAAATTGTTAAAGCATTACAAATACGATCCGGAGAACCACAGTCATAACACTTTTCTTCTAATTTGGCACAAGGATTGAGGGAGCTTTTCTTATTCTTCTTACTGTTCAATGGAGCTGCTACATTTCGTGCTCGATAAATAGCAGACGCTAAGTCAGGGGTAATCTTGTTAGTGCCTAGCACAAAGAATACCTCTTGGGAACCAAATAAAGACGCAGCTACACGATTGCCCGTGCCATCGATGTTGACCATCTCACCTGTTTGCGACAATGCATTTACAGAGGTGAGAAATACATCACGGCCCATGGTGCGTAATGCAGTGTCCCGGAAGCTTTCACCAGGGAGAGGACGTTGAATATCTGTTATATCATCGTTAACCTCGGATAAAGCATCATGTACATTGAGCTCTAATAAGGTGCGGGAATCACCGATAGCCACTCGTTTGTTCTGAATGCGAGACCGTAAATAATCAACAGCTTCTGCACCTGTTTCAAAATAATGAACTACGAAATTATTGCGCTCTAAAGCCTTAATTGTTCTCTTTATATCGATGGGGGCATCATTGATTTGGGGATTGATAACTGCGTTGATTGTCGTTTCTGTATTGGCCATGAGTCCTCCAAAAGTAGTTGTCTTAATTAGAACGTTAAAATTTGTGTCCTTACTGTTATTAAGCGGTTCATTACTATAATTGTAACGTTTTACATGGGGAGTATTCAACTCGCTGTTAATTGTAACGTTATGAGATTAACTTTTACCATTATCAAAATTATAGTATAAAAATTAGAATAATAGGCTTAGAAAATAAATTTTACTTTTACCTATAGGTTGAATTTGCTATAATAATAGTATTGATATGGCATAAGCCAATGTTAAGGAGGCAAAAATCGTGGATTTAATTCAAAAATTAAAAGACCAAGTAAAACCATTAGGTAAAAAAATTGTGTTGCCAGAATACAAAGATGAACGCGTATTGAAAGCAACTGAAATCATTTTGAAAGAAGGTTTCGTAACACCTGTACTCGTTGGTAACCCTGCAGAAATCGCTGAAGCTGCTAAAGCTGTTGGCGTATCCATCGAAGGTGCTGAAATCATCGATCCAGCTAACTACGATCGTTACCAAGAAATGGTTGATACATTCGTAGAATTGCGCGCTAAAAAAGGCATGACTCCTGAAAAAGCTGACGCAACTATGAAAGGTGACTGCTTATTCTTCGGCGCTATGCTCGTTCGTCTTGGCGCAGTAGATGGCATGGTTGCTGGTTCCGGTTGCCCAACTGCAAACGTATTGCGTGCTGCATTACAAGTTGTAGGTACAAAACCAGGTCTTAAAACAGTATCTTCTTCCATGTTCATGTTCACCAGCAAAAAAGAATATGGCGACGACGGTATGCTCGTATTCTCCGACTGCGGCGTATTGCCTAACCCAACTAGCGAACAATTGGCTGATATCGCAGAATCCACTGTAGAAAAAGCTCGCAAAGTTGTTGGCATGGCTGACCCTCGCGTATCCATGTTGTCCTTCTCCACTAAAGGTTCCGCTTCCACTCCAGAAGTAGACAAAGTAGTAGAAGCTGTTAACATCTTGAAAGAACGCAATGTTGACTTCAAATTCGATGGCGAATTACAATTGGACGCTTCCATCGTTCCTTCCGTAGCAGAAAAGAAAGCTCCTGGCTCCAACGTAGCTGGTAAAGCTAACATCTTGATCTTCCCTGATCTTCAAGCTGCTAACATCGGTTACAAATTGGTACAACGCTTCTCCGGCGCTGACGCTCTTGGCCCATTGATTCAAGGTTTGGCTAAACCAGTTCATGACCTTTCCCGTGGCTGCTCTGCTCAAGACGTTGTAGACGTTGCAGCTATCGCTGCTGTTGAAAGCATCTAATAGTTGCCCACACAATTATATATAAACATATGTCATATATGTTTTGATATGCTGAAAGCTGGCTCTATAGGGCCAGCTTTTTGTATGTTCAATATATATCCATATATTTTTATATTCATTACTTTATATTATTTTCTACAGCATTACCATTGTTGTCATGTTACTTTCAAATTCGTAACCACTGCGACAGACAGAATCCATGGTTAATCGTATAGTATAACTATAAGAATATAGATCGACGTAAACCATTGGAGGTGTATCTTATGAGTTTTGGAACTATTAATAAATCTATGACGGTCGCTGATGCGGTTAAGGTCAATCCAGAGTTAATGGACGTGTTGGCGAAGGATGGTATCGACTTTTGCTGTGGTGGTGGACATCCCTTGGCAGAGGCCATTGAGGCTAAAGGTAAAGATGTAGATGAATACATCGCTATGTTGAATACTGTTCAACGAGCACAAAAGTCTTCTCGCGCAGAGGTACTTAGTTATTCCAAAGAGCAATTAATTGATTATATCGTTCACAACTATCATCGAGAACAATTGGATATGATTGATGAAATTGATCAAGGCTTAGCAAAGCTCCTCAATGTACACTACGACCATCATGGGGCAGAGTTGACGAAGATTTATCAAACCTTCCTTCAACTGAAATCGGCTCTCGTGCCTCATTTCCGTCATGAAGAACATGTGGACTTTCCAGAGTTTATAGCGGGTAAACCTGTAGATTTTGATGAACTCCGTGCCGAACATGAAGCTGCAGGTGTGCTCTTAGAATCCTTAAGTGCATTGACTAATCATTACACTGCACCAGCAGATGGCTGTGCTACTTATGTGTATGTATTTAAGACCATGAAAGCCTTAGAAGAAGGTCTTCATGAACATATTTTCTTAGAAAATTCTGTTTTGTTTGACATGAAGTAGATTATAATATCATCTGTATAACGACAAGGCTCTATTGCAAAATGGATCCTTGTATGTAGTAAAGACACCAATCGAATGGTTGGTGTCTTTTGTTTTCTTAAAAATTATGAGTTTGTGGCTATATTAGTTTGTAGTTATATTATGGTGAAATATGTGGTTTGCGTAAATACATATAGAAGGTGTATGATTAAATTAACTATATTTGATTAATATACTTAATCAATTTGTACATGTAGTTATGTATGACGTAATAAAAAGGAGAGGGCTATGATTTCTGTATTCGACACAAATCCTGTTGTTTTTGAAGATACTGATCGTACGTTAACAATTAGTTATAATGGTGTGCTCTGTAAAGATGCAAATGGACAGGTTATTACTGACATTGATTTTGAAGATGTAAATGAGCTATATCTTACAAGATATCTAAATTCAAACAGTAACTATACGATTATGTTTAGAGATCACAATTGGAAAAATATGGAAGGCCAAGATTTAGATACGGACCGCACAGAATCTAACAGTGGTCACAACATTCGTGAAACAAAAGCAATTATTGCGGCATTTGCGCGTCATAAATTGACAGCGGACTTTCCTGCAAACTTGGATACTCTTCAATTACCATTGGATTATTCCATTATGGGGAAACGAGAAATTACCATTAAGAACGGTGTCATCTCTAATGGCAAGGTAGATATTCCTATTAAAGATATCCGTCGCGTAGTATGTGCATCTAATGGCACGATTAGCAAGCTTTTAGTATATAAAGAAGAAAAGCCTAGCTCTTTCCTTAAAAAGATGTTTGATTCTCCTGATATGAAAATCACATTGAATGCCATTACGTTGCCGTTATTGGAAGCCATTGTAACGCGCAATACAGGCCATGGCATTGATTTCAGTCGTGGTAATGGCTTTGACCAAAAGGACTCCAACTATATCATCATTCGCTATCTTGATTCTGGATTCTTCCTTGAGAAAGACGGCACAGCACCTACAGAATGGCAGAAAACAGCTGCTGAAACAACAGCTAAATTTGGCTATGATGTGAAAACACTATTGGGATAGTATCGGCTAATAAAACTACTTAGTATAGCAATTATAATATGTTAAAGCCCTATCTAGGGTAGTTATATAGAGTGTGTTTGTACTTGTGAAAGTTCAAATACACTCTATTTTTAGGAGGCAATCATGACTGTATATAATTATTCTTTACTTAATAAAGCTGGTGAAGAGCAATGCTTAAAAGACTTTGAAGGTAAAGTGCTTGTTATTGTTAATACTGCTAGTAAATGTGGTTTTACTCATCAATATGATGGGTTAGAGGCGCTTTATAAGAAATATAAAGACCAAGGTCTAGAAATTATTGCTGTTCCGTCTAACCAATTTGGGGAAGAAGAACCTGGTTCTAATAGTGAAATCCAATCCTTCTGTAAATTAAATTACGGTGTGACCTTCCCAGTTATGGGAAAGGCAGATGTGCGCGGTGAAAGCGCATTAGATCTTTTCAAATATATGATTCAAGAACAAAAATTCCAAGGTTTCCCACCTAGTGATAAGACAGAAATGCTTACGAATTATCTTAATAGTATTGACCCTAATTATCTTAAAGATGACGAAGTAAAGTGGAATTTTACTAAATTTGTTATAGGCCGTCAAGGCAAGGTGGTAGGGCGCTTTGAACCTGTTGTGAAACCGGCTGAAATGGAAACCTTCATCAAAGAACTGCTATAATTTAATCAAAGAGAAAAACATGCCAGATCAGTTAAAACCATATGTTGAAAAATAATAGACATGTAAAAACTGCTTGTACCATAGGTACAAGCAGTTTTTGTGTGTATAGATTTATCTAGTATTAGGGTGTAAGTTATTATTCTGGATCCTCAAAAATAAAGCCCGTCATGGATAGAGAGCCAGAGTTGTAAGTTTGGTTAAATACTGTTGGCTGTAGGCCTTCGCTAGCGCCCATAATGTAAATCAATGGGAGGTAGTGGTCTGGTGTAGGTGCCGCATAGCTTGCTTGAGGATGTTCGGAGTAATTAATGACAGTATTTACATCGTTTTTTAGTACAGCGTTAGTAATATATTGGTCAAATTCAATCGTAGCAGGGGTGCCCGATGGGTTTTCCCATTCCAAGCGTCTTAAATTGTGAACGATATTACCACTGCCCATGATGAGATAGCTCTTATCACGCAATGATTGCAACTTTTCGCCTAATTGATAGGCTTCTTTTGGGCTTAAGTACTTGTTGATTGATAGTTGTACTACGGGAATTGATGCATCAGGGAACATGTGAACTAAAACAGTCCACATGCCGTGATCAATGCCCCACGTGTCATTTATAGAAACGGCATCGCCCAATACTTGTTGCACTTCTTTAGTTAATCTGATATCGCCCTTTGCGGGATACACCACTTCGTACAGCTCTTGTGGAAAACCATACATATCATAAATTTGTTTTGGATTCTCTGCGCTTTGAATGTAGGTCCCATCTGTATACCAGTGAGCAGAAATCGCTAAGATAGCTTTGGGTTTGCCGTAACTATTGATTATGTTTTTGCCTATAGTTTGAAAGGTATTTGTAGTTTCTGTAGATTCTAAGGCCATCATAGGACTACCGTGGCCGACGAATAATGTTGGCATACGTTTCATAGTGTCACCTGATCTGATAAAAAATATTATAGTAAAAAGATACAGTTTATATAGTAGCTTGTAAACCTATAAGGTATAGCTACTATACAAATGTGTATCTAAATGTATAGCTTAGTTTTGTACTGCTGTAAAGCGTTGGCGGCCAAATTTGTGGTTATTAATTTCATCAACCAAGATTTGTGCGTATGTTTCGTAGGATATGTATGAGTTGCCATCCTTATTGAGGATAAAGTTTTCATTACCTAATACATAGTCTTTAGATTCTACACCCTTTTCATCAAAATCAGCAGCTGGGCTAAAGAATGTCCAGTCTACATTGCTGAATTTGCGCAAGATATCGATAGCATTGCCCTGTGCTTTAGCAAGACCTAAATATTCTTCAGGGAAGTCTGGCGTATCGTATAGTTGCACTGTGTGATCTTCGTCTACGTAGAGGCTGCCTGCACCACCTACAACGATAAGGCGCGTATTTGTGTTAGCCAATGCTTTCACCAATAACAATGTTAAATCTGTTTGTAAATAATACGTATCTGGTGTGAAAGCACTTGTAGCATTTACTACTACATCAAATTGAGTTAGTTCTTGTTTTGTTAATTGTAACGCATCTTTTACGATGGTTGGGATGCCTTCAATAGCACCTTCGCGGCGAACCGCGCCTGTTACATGATGACCTGCTTTGAGGGCTTTTTCTACAATACGACGACCTGCGTTACCATTTGCACCGATTACTAAAATATTCATGTTGATTCTCCTTTTTGTGAAAGTCTCTTTTGTGAGATATAGCTGTAATTAATATGATTAGATTTTATTTAGTTCTGTGAATCATAACACTTTACTCTGTGTTGCTAGTGTTGTTCACCTGATGACCTCATTATATAGTAGTGCAAACATTTTGAATAGTAGAATTATTTTAGATAGGTACTATCAAAAGTGATAGAATTATGATGTTTACTGGTTAAAAATTTTTCAAAAAGATTTGTACCCTAAGAAAAGATACTATAAAATACTTGTAATATAAAAAAATTGTGATATGATTTGAACTACATTAGAAAGAAAGATTTCTAATTAATTTCGTTTTAATAATCTAATTAAGATAGATATACATATAAAAGGAGAATTATAATGGCGGAGCAACTCGTAAATGTTCATGATTTAGTGGGCAGATGTCCCTTTGCAACGAGTCAAAAGTTATTAGCCGGCAAATGGTCCTTGTTGATCATGCATGAATTAGCTGAAGGTCCTGTGCGTTTCCGTGAATTAGAGCGCCGCTTATATCCAATTACACAAGTAACACTTACTAGAGCGTTACGCCAATTAGAAGATGATGGCCTTGTACACCGCGAAGTATACGGTACTATTCCACCAAAGGTTGAGTACAGCCTTACCGAAGTGGGAGCAGGTTTTAAAACAGTTCTAGCATCCCTTGAAACTTGGGGAAATCAATATATTGACTACATGAAATCTTCCGGTCGCATTTAAAGAGAATTATTCTAAACTGTATCGCTACTTATCATGCCCTGTCTTTATAAAAATATGGTATAATAAACAATACGAATGATATAAATTCTCAATAAATTAGAGGTATTGATAATAATGTTGAATGTTACTTTTTTAGCTCATAGCGGCTTCCTCGTAGATGATGGTAAGCGTTGCTATGTGTTTGATTATTATAAAGATCCTAATAATATAGTTTGGCAATTGGCTAAACGAGGTCGTGAGCTTTGGTTCTTTGTGAGTCATACTCATGGTGATCACTTTAATCCGTCTATTACGGAGTTTGATGGGCCTCAAACTCGTTATATTTGCCATCAAGATGTACCGCTAGAGGGCAAGGTGAAGAAATGTATTACTATGCGCCCTGGCCAAGATGCTAACCTTGATGATGTAGGCATTCACATGTATGGCAGCACCGATGAAGGTGGTTCTTTCTACGTAAAGACAAATACGGCTAACATCGATTCTGATTCTATCTTCCATGCAGGGGACCTCAACTGGTGGCATTGGCTTGGTGATACACCGGAAAATAATGCAGATGCGAAGCGTATGGCTTGGCGTGAGTTTAAGGAGTTAGAAGGCTTGTCTGTAGATGTAGCGATGTTCCCTGTGGACAATCGTCTGGAAGATGCTATGGAGTGGGGCAGTATTGAATTTCTTCGTCGTGTAGAGGTGAAAAAAGCCTTTATTCCCATGCATCTAAATGGTCCACTATGGACTCCATCTGTGTATTTTAAAGCCCTCTTTGGAGATGTGCCGGTTTGGGCCCCTCAAAAAGATGGCGATGAATGCACATTCTAAATTTACTTTCACAGTTTGTAGTTTGTGAAAGTTCGTGGCCTATGTGGTCACTACGTTATATGGGGAGAGTCTATATACGTAATTCAGTAAGTTAGGATCAAGTGATGATGAAAACTAAACCAGTGGCAACGACACTGTTGGTTGTCATGGCTATTATATTTTTAATTTCATATCCACAAAGACAGGATACGTTCTGGGCGTTTATCATGCACGTATCTGGAGCGGCCATGATCGGTGGCTTGGCGGACTGGTATGCGGTAACGGCACTCTTTACGAAGCCCTTAGGCATTCCTTTTAAGACGGCCATTTTGCCGCGCAGTAAGGAGCGACTCATACAAATGGGGCGAACCATGCTCAGCGAGGAACTATTGCGCGTGCCTCAAATGTATTATGCCATCAAAAAGGAACGCGTCATGGTCCGTATCGTTGAATACGGTATGAGCGATGTAGGACAAGGTCAGATTAAAGAAATCTTGTACGGTGTAGGTAATCAAGTCTTATCCCATATGGATATTGAGCCTATGCGTCAAGAAATCAACAAGGCTGTTTATAAAGGTGTTACGAATTGGAAGGCGACACCTCTCGTTATTTTATTTGGCCGCTGCATGTTAGAGCGCCAAACAGCAAGTGTTTTCTGGCTCTACTTTAACCGTACATGTCAGCGTGTTATCGCATCAAATCAGGTGTACCCTTATTTGTATCGCGTCATGCTGGACATTATGAAAACCTATACGAAGGACTCCTTCTTCCGCGAATTGGCTATTGCCTTTGGTGGGGATGGGCTTTCACCAGAACGATTGGTGGAAACGGTGCAGAAAAAGGCCGTTCAATTCCTCAAGGATAATGAGTCCATCGATTCTGCGCTAGGTCGTTACGTATGGGGCCAAGCAATTCGATTCTTCAATAATTTGGAAACAAATAAGGAATGGCAAGCATTTATCGAAGAACATAAAGACCAATGGATCCGAATGGTTCTTGAAGAATGGGAAGGCAAGCTCATCGACGGTGATACGGTGGACTGGAATCGCCTCACGGACATCGTTATAGACCGCTTTAATGTGCTCGGCACGGAAATCTTGCTGAACCCAGACAAGCAGGCGCCGTTTGAACGATTCTTCTTGCTTCGCAGTATTCCGTGGTTACAAAAATTAAATCCACTCATCGATAGAGTAGTAGGGCAGGAATTGTCTCGCTATTCACCAGATGAAATCACCCAAATCGTGCGTGGTAAAATGTACTACGACCTCCAAATGGTGCGTATTAATGGTTCCCTTGTAGGGGCTGTCCTAGGCGGCATCTTCTACGGCTTGACCATTTTTGTAGAGGGGGTGCTCAAATGATTAGATATTTGAAATCCCTCACCTTGCGGCAGCGCGCAAACGGTATTCTTGGTTTGACTGCTCTATTGTACTGTTTTGCTTTCGTAGGTCAATTTTTCTTTGGTTCTGAAAGCTGGTACCAGCCGCTTTACTGGGCTGTGCAGTCTGCCCTTATCGGTAGCGTGGCGGACTGGTTTGCCGTAACTGCTTTGTTCCGTAAGCCACTAGGATTCCCGTATCATACAGCGTTAATTCCTCGCAATAAGGATCGCCTCATCAACGGTGTTATTAAGCTCGTTGAGACAAAGATGCTTACGAAGGAACGGTGTAAAGTATTGTTGAGCAATGTTCAATTTGTACCATTGTTTGAAAAATTCTTGCTATCTCCAGAAGGGCAACGAGCAGCACGCCTTGTAATCCATCAAGGGTTACATCTCTTATGGAAGTCTCAAACGAACGAGGAATGGGCACAATGGGGGGCAAAACGCATCCGTGGATTGCTTCAAAAACATTCTCTTGTACCGGTTTTGAAACATGTGTTGCTCGACTTATGTGAACATAATCGCTATGAAGGTATGGTTGTACAGGTATTGAATGTAATTCAAGAACGTATTAACCATCCAGCTATGGTTACGTGGCTTACAGCGGTTGTAGCAGAAGAGGCGCATAAGAAAAAGCGAAAGGGCTTCTGGTCTGATTTCCTCATCTCCATGTCTGAAGCGACCGATGTGGTGAACTACCATGAGCTAGCACAGGCTATCGTTCAAGAGGCTTATGCTATGCTTGAAAACTGGAAGCGACCAAATAGTCCTGAACGGACTGCATGGCTTCGCCAATGGGTAGATCCAATTCGCCATATAGAAGAAAACCGCGAGGTTTGTGATGCTCTCGATGAAGCGTGGGAACGTTGGATTCGTGAACAAGACTGGGAATCTGTTATTGAAAACCATTTATGCCCTTATGTAGAGGAATTATTACTTGTAGGGGATGAAAATGGGGAAACACCTGCACAAGTTCTCGTGAATATTGCTCTTGAATTGTGGACTGTATATGGCCAATCCGAAGATTTGAGAAACCGTATAGAAGATACATTGCACAATATTGGTATATATGTGCTTGAACAGGGCTATGATCTTATTGAAACCATCATACGCCAGGTTCTAGGCGGCCTTAGCACAGATAAGTTTATTTACTTTATCGAATCTAAGGTAGAGGATGACCTCAGCTGGATCCGTATCAATGGTGCCATTGTTGGTGCTATTGCAGGGCTCGTTGTATGGACCTTCCTCGAATATGTATATATGCCATTATGGCAACAATTCATAGGCTAAAAATTAAATGCTTAATAATTAAGCGCTACATAATTAAATACCATATACTACAAAAACGCTAGCAATGAGAGTTTCTCTGTGCTAGCGTTTTGTATATATTGAGTGCGTATAAGAAAAGGGACTGACCGTTGGTCAGTCCCTTTAGTTTATTCTTCTGTTCTGTTGTACGGTAATCGTACTGTAAATGTAGTTTTTACTTGTGGCTCGCTTGTGGCTGTTACTGTGCCGTGGTGTAAGCTAATAACTTTATTTACAAAGTATAAGCCAAGTCCAATACCGTGATTTGATTTCTTATTTCGAGATTGCTCTGTTTGGTACATGCGATCCCAAATATGCTCAAGGTTTTCTGGCTCGATACCGATGCCGTTATCTGTTACCGTAATAACAAGTTCACCGCCGGCAAGCTTGGCTGAAATGTCGATGGTGGAATTCGTAAACTTGATAGCATTGTCCACCAAGTTTGTAATGGCACGACGTAAGGACACTTCATGAGCCACGATACGCATATGCGGTTGTATATTGGATGTAATGGAAATCCTTTTTTCTGTATTCTCTGCAACAAGTCGTGTATAGTCATGAACCATATTGGTTAACATCAACGATACATCTACAGGTGCTAAGTTGAGTTCATGCGCATTCTCTAGGCGTGCTACATCGAGCAATTGACTTACGAGGTTAGTCATAAACTTGGCTTGTTCTAAGATATGTGTTAAGCCTTCTCGTAAATCGTCCTCTGTACGGCCGTATTTTAAAGCGAATTCACTTTCTGCTTTGATAACAGCAATTGGTGTACGCAACTCATGAGATACGTCAGAACTAAACTGTTTTTCCCGATTAGAGGAGTCTTCCAGACCTGAAATCATGCGGTTAAACGTGGTGGTAAGCTCGTAGATTTCATCGCGCGCAGTACGAACAGGAATATCAATACGGCGGCTCAAGTCATTGTTCTTACCGATAACCTTAGCTGTTTTCGTCAAGGTTCGGACCGGCTTGAGGCCTTTTTTGATGAATAGATAACCACCTAGTGATGAAATCAACAAGAAGATAACATCACCTAATAATAAACTATATAGTAGGTTTTCTGTCTTTTTAGAGGCTGTTTTTACCTTTGTAACAGCACGCAAAATACCACGATAGTTTGGTTCATTAACCGGCGTATCGTAGTAATAGAAGGTGTCGTCACCTACAGCAATTTCTCCAACCTGTCCTAAGGAGAGGACTGTTTGGTTTGGGAAACCGTCTGGTAAGGCGCCTTTAATAATATAGCCGTCTTGGGTGGAAACAAAGAAGAATGTATTATCTTGGTACGGTTTAAATTTGCGAATATCCGTAGCCATGATCATTGCTTGCTGCTGCAAGCGCTCACGTACTTCTTTGTTATCGGACTCGTGCGTATATGCATAAATCCATGCAGAGGCAACCATCAAAATGATGAGCAAAAAGATGGTATACCAAGACATAATTTTAAAAGTGAGGGGCAGCCGATTAAATAAATCGGTAGCTGCCCCAGACATGGTGTCTAGATCTCGGTGAGGATCATTAGTTTTCTGTTTTGAGGACATACCCTACTCCACGAACTGTTTGAATGAGTTTTACATTCTCGTCAGTATCGATCTTTTTACGTAAATCTTTGATGTATACATCGATAAGATTAGAGTAGCTTTCATAGTCGTATTCCCAAACATGGTCAAGAATTTGTTGACGGGATAATACGATGTTTTCGTTACTTGCTAAATAGAATAAGAGGTCGAATTCTTTAGCAGTCAATGTGATTGTTTCACCGTCGCGTTTAACAGTACGTTGAGGCACATTAATTGTAAGTGGACCTACGTGGATATCGTTTTGTGCGTGGCGCGCATTACGACGAGCCAATGCATAAATACGAGCCGTTAATTCTTCAAGATCGAAAGGTTTTACAAGGTAATCGTCAGCGCCTGTGTTGAGGCCTGTAACTTTATCTTGTAAGGAATCTTTTGCAGTTAAAAGCAATACAGGTGTTGTATTACCGTCGTTGCGCATTTGTGCAAGAGCGCTAATGCCGTCAAGGACTGGCATCATGATATCCATAACGATAACGTCATAGCTAGATGTATTTACATAATCGATGGCTTGTTGACCATTGAAGCATGTATCAACTGTCATATTCTCTGCACGCAAATATTTGGCCGTAATGCCATTCAGCATTTCTTCGTCTTCTACAAGTAAAATTTTCATTCTCTGTTCTCCTTATGTATGAGTTAAAAATATAGCTCTCCAACTACATTAATATAGTCATTATATATATATATGCTTTCATTTTGGTGAAAGCCACAACACCATATAGAGTTGACTATATATATAATATTATATAACTTATTTATCTATTATCATACCTTATACAACAGGAATGAGCAAAAGATGAATGTATATGCGAGTTTATAAGCCTGTTCTTCATGTTTTGAGAGCTTAAAAACGAAGAAAACTTGAAACTTAATGAATTCTGCTAATGAATGAAGATGAACTATATCGAAGATTGCCGTATGCGCATAGATGAACAGGATTTTGCCAATTTTAGCGAGTGTGAAAGAAATCACTAAAAAAACTTATGATAATAATTATCAGAGAGTTAAATACCAATAATAGCCGTAGAAATTTGATGATTTTCGATGATTAAAATCTAGGTAGTTTTAGTAGGAATTTAACGGATATTAATTATTATGAACAGTTTGGTAATCTTATAAAGTCAGTATTAATAAGACTTGTTAAGGGTCTAGCGGAAATAAAAATATACAAAAATTTCGGAACCGAATTACTTTCGTAATATCCTTAACTTCCTGTATGAAATATTCATAAATCTATTTTAAATGTTCATAAGTAAACAAGAAAAATACTAAGTGAAATAAATTATCAGTTAGATTAATCGAAATTAATTATGCATAATAGGGTTTAGACATCATACAAAATGCTCTCTATAATTATATGTAAAGCTATAAGAAAAGTCGCATAAGTATGGGGCTTTTCTTGAAAGAAAAATGATTAGGTTATCAAAAATTTTTATAAGTTTTGAAATGAGATAGTCTAACAAGTTTTCTTATTAATAGGTAGTTATGAGGAGGTCATTATGGAACAGTTTGATGTTCTAGTAGTAGGTAGCGGTGGCGCTGGTCAACGCGCGGCTCTTGAAGTTGGTCGTCGCAAAGGCTTAAATGTAGCTCTTATTACTAAAATTTTCCCAACTCGCTCTGCAACAGCAATGGCGCAAGGCGGTGTAAATGCATGTTTGAACAACGTTGCAGCTGAAGACACAATCGAAACACATACTTTCGACACAGTAAAAGGTTCTGACTATCTTGGCGACCAAGATGCGATCGAATTCTTCTGCTCTCGTTGTCCAGAAGGCGTACTTGAAATGGACCACATGGGTGCTCCATTCTCCCGTACTCAAGAAAACAAAATTGCGCAACGTAACTTCGGTGGTCAATCCTATCCACGTACTTGCTACTCTGCGGATAAAACTGGTCACGTTATTTTGCACACAACTTACGAACAATGCTTGAAAGAAGGCGTACACTTCTTACAAGAATGGTACCTTTTAGATCTTGTTAAAGACGCAAACGGTCACGTTGGTGGCGCAGTTGTGTGGAACATGAAAGAAGGTCGCGTAGAACAAATTAAAGCAAAAGCAGTTATCTTGTCTACTGGTGGTGCAGGTCGTATTTTCTGGACTCGTACTACAAACCCATTCCTTTCCACAGGCGATGGTATGGCAGCAGCATTCCGCGCTGGTAATGCATTGAAAGATATGGAAATGATCCAATTCCATCCAACTGGTCTTGGTCGTACTGGTATCTTGATGTCTGAAGCGGTTCGTGGTGAAGGTGGTTACCTTCTTAACGCTGAAGGCGAACGTTTCATGAAAAAATATGCGCCTAATAAAATGGAATTAGCATCCCGTGACGTTGTAGCGAAAGCAATCGAAGATGAAATCGCTGCAGGTCGTGGTTTCGGTTCTGGTCTTAACGCATACGTAGTAGCTGACCTTCGTCACTTAGGTCCTGAAGTTATCATTGAAAAACTTCATGGTATCCGTGACTTGGCTATGACTTTCGAACATTGCGATCCATTAGTACAACCAGTACCTATTCGTCCTACATGTCACTATACAATGGGCGGTATCGACGTAGTTGATTACAAAACTTGTGCATGTGAATTGCCTGGTTTGTTCTCCTCCGGCGAAGCTTCTTGTATCTCCATCCACGGTGCTAACCGTTTAGGTGGTAACTCCTTGGCAGACGGCGTAGTATTCGGTAAAGTATCCGGTGCTGGCGCAGCTGACTATGCTGAAACACATGAACAACCTAACGTAGATGCAGAATTAGCTGCAGCTGCAAAAGCTTGGGAAGCTAAATTCACTGAAGTAACAACTCGTGAAGGCGGTCGTCCTGTAGTTGAAATCCGCGATGCATTGGCTGATGCAATGTGGAACAAAGTAGGTATCTTCCGTAATGAAGACGGTATTACTGAAGCATTAAAAGAAATCGATCAATTGATTGAAGATTACAAAACTTGTTATGTAGGTGACCCTGAACGTACTTACAACATGGCATTCGTTAACTATTGTGAAATCGGTTCCATGTTAACAGTAGCTAAAGCTATTGCTATGGGCGCTTTACACCGTCGTGAATCTCGTGGTGCTCATATCCGTGAAGACCATCCAAAACGTAATGATGAAAGATACTTAAAACACTCTTTGATCAAATTGGGTGCTAACGGCGAGTACGAATTGACTGAACGCGACGTAGTGTTCACTAAATACGAACCACAAGAAAGGAAGTACTAAGATGAGACAAATCACCTACCATATTCACCGTTACCAACAAGGTCGCGCGTTTGTACAGACTTTCAAATTCGACTATGAAGCTGACCGTACAATTCTTTGGGGCCTTCAAAAAATTAAAGATACTCAAGATCCAACTTTAACATTCTTGGCAGCTTGCCGTTCCGCAGTTTGCGGCGCTTGCTCCATTCGCGTAAATGGCGAAGCAATGCTTGGTTGCGAAGCTAAAATCGACGAATTAACAGAACGTTATGGTACTGATGAATTGACAATTGCACCTATCGGCAACTTCCGCGTTATCCGTGACTTAGTTGTTGACTGGGAAGCAAAAGTTGATCGTTTGAAAACAGTTGCTCCTTGGATCTTCCTTAAAGCAGAATTCAACGAAGGTGACAAAATCGTTCGCCAAACTCCAGCTGACTTCAAAAAATTCGTTGCTGGTACAGAATGTATCCTTTGTGGTTGCTGCGCATCTGAATGTAACAAATTGACTGCACGTCAAGATGACTTCTTAGAACCATATGTATTCACAAAAGCTAACCGTTTCGTATTGGATAGCCGTGATGATGCACCTATGGCTCACATTCAACCTGCATTCGACAACGGTCTTTGGAAATGCGTTCACTGCATGAACTGTATCTCCCGTTGTCCTAAACACTTAAAACCTGCTCAAGATATTTCCAACTTGCGTAAAGAAGCTACAAAAGCTGGTCTTACTAACAGCAAAGGCGTTCGCCATGCAGTTGCTTTCAAAGACGATCTCTACAAAACTGGTCGCTTGAAAGAAGTTTCTATGAGCTTGAAATCTGATGGTGTTGTTGATTCCGCTAAACAAGCATTCTATGCTTTACGTTTGTGGAAACACAGCAAAATCAATCCATTCGAACTTGTAGTACCTCAAAAACCTGTAAATGGTATTGATGGTGTTCGCAGACTTATGAAAGCAGCTGAGGAGGTAAGCAAATAATGAAATACGCATTTTTCCCAGGTTGCGTTCTTGAAAGCGCTGCCAAAGAAGACTACTTAGCAACAGTTGCTGTAGCTAAAAAATTAGGCATCGAGTTGGAAGAACTTGACGGTTGGACTTGCTGCGGCGCGTCCCACGTTCAAGACATCGCTCCAGAAATTACACTTGCTACAAATGCTCGTAACATTGCATTGGCGGAAGAAAAAGGTTTGAACCTTTTAACTGTATGTAACACTTGTACTTTGATGCTTCGTGAAGCTAAAAACGAGCTTGATAACAACGAAAAAGAAAAGAACGAAGTTAACAAAAAATTAGCTCAAATCGGTAAACAATACCGCGGTACAACTGATATTACTCATTTCTTATGGGTATTGATCCGCGATTACGGTTTGGATAAATTGAAAGCTAAAGTTGTTAAACCTTTAACTGGTTTACGTGTAGCTGAATACTATGGTTGCCATATTCTTCGCCCTCAAACTGAATTGGGCTTCGAAGATTATCAAATGCCTACATCCTTAGCAGATTTGATCTCTGCTATCGGTGCTACACCAATCGACTTCTCCCGTAAACTTGATTGCTGCGGTTTCCATGCTGTATACCCTGCACATGATTCCGTAATGCAAATGACTGGCTCCATCAACAAAGATGCAGCTACAGAAGGCGCAGATTGCGTAGTAACTCCTTGCCCACTTTGCCAAATGCAACTTGATATGTTCCAAAAAGAAGCAAAAGAAGTTGTTGGCGGTGGCAAAGATATGCCAATCTTGCACATGTCCCAATTAGTGGGTCTTGCTCTTGGCATCTCCCCTGAAGAAATGGGCATGCCTAAACGTCACTTAACTGATACTGCAGCAGTGACTAAATTCGTTGGTTAATTCGTTTGATTTAGACATGACCTCAGTTGGTCCTCGTACTGTCTTAAATCTAAACCTATTATCATAATTACCAGAAGAACCCCCTAGCTTTGGCTAGGGGGTTTTTCTTTTGATATCAGGTCATAATTGTAGTATAATAAAAACATTAATTGTATACACTTATATGAGTAACAACTAATGTGTTGTTACTTTTAATTAATTATAGAGATATATAATCTATTTGAATAAGAATGGATATGAACAAATATGAGGCTATGTGTAATGAGTGCACTTACTTAGCCTAGATGGAGAGTTTTGTATTCAATAATTTAGATTCTGTATAAATGGGAGTATTAGTGTTGTAGAGTGTTATACAAGGGGAGGCCATAATGAATGATATGTTATTAGAATATATCGATCGCATGATTGATCAAGAGAAAGACCATCGTGTTTTTCCTGTAGAGTTTAACGATAAAACCTATTATGTAAAGCAAGATATCAGTAATTGCCGCTCTAGTTGGATTAAACCATCTCCTAGAGCTGCCTTTGATTATGAGTTCTATAAAATATCCTTTATAAATACACAGCTACCTGTAGCGCCTGTAATTGCTGGATTTAGAGAGCATTATTTCGTTACAGAAGGGTCTGGTAAAACATTAACCTATTATAGTGAATTGCCGGCTCAACATCCTGATGATGATAGCTTACAAGATATGGTGACTCATATCTTCTATAGTTTTGGTAAAACATTGGGACAACTCCATGACTATGGTTTATCTCATGGGCGCCCTGCCATGAGAGATATTACCTATGATCCTGATACAGATAAGATTACTTTGTTAGATTGGGAAAATGGCCGTCGTTGGCCTGAATTAACAGCGCAAGGTTGGGATTTGCTGATCTTCGTTCACAGCTACTTGCGTGAAGATAATTTGCCGATTTCTTACCTATATGCCATGATGAATGGTTATAGCTCTGCTCGTACGGCTCGAGATACTGTATTACATGTGAAAGATGTTTTACGTAAACACGAATGTCTCTTTAAATTCTGTCGTATGTTAAATCCATTACACTTTGTGGATACAGAAGCAGCCGTTAAAGCCTATGACTTTATGTTGGCATTGAAAACTGAATAGTGTTGAACTTAAGCGGTTTAACATACCAGTACTATTTTTAATGGCACTTTATAGTACTCATAGATCTTATAGACCTTTACGGTTCCTATATATAACTAGGAATTGGTAAAGGTCTTTTTGTATTTATAAGGACCTTATTGCTTTAATACTGCTGTAAGCTTAATGAAATATATGTTGTTACTTTTGTATCTATATAGCTGTTATAAGAAGTATATAGTTACCGCCATAAGTACAGAGTTAGAGTCGTAGTTCCCAGACTTTCACAATGATTACCGTAATTACTCTAGAGGGGTTGTCGAGAGGGACCCTCAGGAATATAAGAGGGTGAAAGGAGGTGATACGATGGCTAACATTAAACGCACTAAATTGGTGTTGCGTTTTAACATCGGCACCGAAGATGCGCCGAAGTATAAAGACGTAACCTATACTCGTGTTGCAGAAGAAGCGTCCGACGATAATGTGAAAACCGTTGGTAATGCGCTGGCAGCCTTGTATGACCACAGCTTGTCCGACGTGGTCCGCGTCAATGAAGTATCCTTAGGACATTAATCACAATGATTAAATTACTTTTGTAGGTGATCCAAACACATCCTTATTGCTAGTTCCTTATATCCTCCCATAGTCGTAACAGGATATAGAGATAGCAAACCCTCACATTCCCATCCTTATTGATATGAATCATAGATAGACATATTTGATCTTAGAGGAACTACATAATTCCAACGATTGCCTCGTTCTATCTAGATTTGAGAACTTGTTTATGAAACGTGAAAGGAGGCGCCCACATGGCGGAAAAACGCGTTGTATATCTTACATTTTCTACGGTCGGTGGTAAAAGCACATCAGTCACAATTAGTGCTCCTCGTGCTGGAATTACTTTACAAGATGCTAAAACAGCGGCTAATGCGCTAGTTGCGAACAAAGTAATCCTTGGTTCTGGTGATGCAGAACTAGCTGCATTTACTACGGCTCGTGAAGTAACAACTCAAACTACTGAATTGCAATAATCGCATACAGTTAAATAGTAAAAAGGCTTTCACCTGTGGTGAGGGCCTTTTTATTATGGTAAAATATAAGATATACCGAATAGGTATAATAACAATGAAAATGCTATGTGCAAAATTTTGTACATATGGAACCCATATGGGAATTTAAAAGGGGTAAAACAGTGGAATATATTATTTCGTTCATGGAAACGTATGGCTATGCAGCCATGTTTATTGCAATGGTTCTGGAAAATGCTAACATTCCTATTCCTAGTGAAATCGTCCTTGGTTTTGCAGGGTATCTAATCGCTCAAGGCATATTTGATCTACATACGACTATGGTTGTAGGTATTTTAGCAGGGATTGTGGGCTCTATTTTATCCTACTGGATGGGTGAGTACGGTGGACGTCCGCTCCTTTTGAAATACGGTAAATACATATTCTTTAATGAACATAAATTTGAGCTAGCTGAAAAGATGTTTAATAAATATGGTGGCGCTGCGGTATTCTTTGGCCGTTTGTTGCCAGGTGTTCGTACATTTATTTCCTTCCCAGCTGGTATGGCTCGTTATCCTATGTGGCATTTTGTCATTTGGACTGTACTAGGTACGATTCCTTGGACAATCCTTCTCGTTTACTTAGGCAAAGTGCTTGGGGAAAACTGGAAGGATCTAATCCAATACAATCATGAGTTCCTAGTTGTTATGATTGTAGTATTCGTTATTATAGCTGCTGTGTTGGGCTTTAAATACTATCGCAATCGCCGATAAGGAGGCCCCTTATGAAACTTTCACGATTAACACCAGTCGTATTTATTGTATGGCTCGTTTTTTATTTGTTTGGCAATAATATGTTGCCTGTTACCGATCCTGTTGAATCTAACTATGCCTTAACGGCTAAAGAAATGGTTCTCTCCGGAGATTGGTTGTCACCTCAAATTTACGGTACCTATTGGTACGATAAACCAATTATGATTTATTGGCTCATCGCTTTTGGATTTAAAATCTTTGGTATCGCCGATTGGGTAGTTCGTCTACCAAGTGCTATCTTTGGCGCGTTATCTGTAGCTACTATGTATCAATCGATGCGTACTATGAGCGGTAAGTGGGCCCTCGGATTGATTGGGGCCTCTGTACTCGGTACATCTCTCATGTTCTGGACCGTAGCTCATGGCGTTATTACGGACATGGTGTTGCTGTATACGACGATCATGGTCATGATCTATTCCTATAAAGGAATGGTGGAACAGAAACCGCATGCTATGATTGTGGCCTATATCTTTGCGGCCCTCGGAGTGCTTACAAAGGGGCCTGTTGCACTTGTTCTGCCAGGTATGATTTTGCTCGTCTTTGCCGGCATTAATCGCTCTTGGTCTATGGTGAAAGCTATCTTTGACTGGCGTGGCATCCTTGCCTTTTGCGTTGTCTGCTTACCGTGGTATGTGTATATGTACAGCGTTCACGGTCAAGACTTCATCAATGGCTTCTTAGGGCTTCACAATGTAACACGGGCCACACAGTCTGAACACCCTGAAGATAATGTGTGGTGGTATTACATTGCTATCTTCCTAGGTGCATCTATGCCGTGGACCGGTGCCGTTATTTACGGTATTATCGATGGCTTTAAACAACGACATACAGGTTTTATCTATAATATGACTTGGGGCGTAGGCATACTTTTATTCTATACCTTAATGGCTACAAAATATCCTTTATATACATTTGTGAGCTTAGTTCCGTTTAGTGCTATTGGCGCTATGGGTGTCATGAAGATTATACGCAAAGGTAAATCGAGAGCTATAAAATGGGTTATTATGGGGCCTACATTACTCTTATGGATTGCTTACGTTGCGGGCTCATTCTTCGCACCGTGGGGCTTCTATTTCTTGCTCTATGTTGTGGTGGCTGTAGCCGTACTCCTTTTATTCCACGCATGGTATACGAAAAAAGGGTATCGCCTTGTTAGTATTATTGTCCTAGGTACTATGGTTATTTCCTCTATCGTTGTTGTGGAAGGTTTAGAACCATTTGTAAAACAGCGTAGTAATATTGATGTAGTGCCTGTTGTAGACTCTTATGATGGTGATATCTATTACTACAACGGGTATAGTACAGCTGCTGTATACTATACAGGTCATAAGATTATTAAGATTAACGGTGATGAAAGTCGCTGGGACGATCGGGATAAATTGAAAAAGCGCAGTGCTGAATGGTCCAAGAAATATCTTATGGAACAAGTTAACGAAGAGGAGTTTAACAAGATTATCGCATCTGGTAAACCTGTGATGTTAATCGTTCCAAAAGGAGAGATTAAGCACTTCCGTCAATCTTCTATTTATCCAAATGTATCTGAATCTAGCGAAGCAGGTACATCCGAGGTATATGTATTAAATAAAAAGACTTTGTTCAAGTAAATATATACATATGTGATATCAGTAAATATATAGAGTATAACTAAATATATATGAAATAACTTAATACAATGTGTGAATAGACGCATATAAAAACAGGTAGTATCTGATGGATACTACCTGTTTTGTATTTCGTGCGTATCTTTTGTTTGTTTTGCTATTAGCTAGTAGCTACTATGCTTATTGTTATATGTGTAGTAGAGTGCCTATATTGATACTTTTCGCGCCTAAATAATACCTACAATATTACTGTGTTTTATTGACAGAATTAATACATATTGTTATAGTAGGGTATAAATAAAGTTTGAAAACGAGGTGTTCTAAAGCCAGATTTCATCTAGGTTTTAGAAAAGTGCGAAAAATGACATGTGTCAAAAACGCCCCTTGTTGTGAGGTAGAAAGAGGGAAAGTTATGAAGAAGACCTGGTATCTAATCATCGGAGTGGTTCTCTTGGTTATTGGCTGCATAGCCTATGGTTATTATGAACACCATAAACCAAAGACGGCACAAGAATTAAAGACTGTACGCGTAGCCTATTTACCAATTACTCATGCATTGCCAGTATTTGCTACAAAAGAGTTGGAAACGGCAGATGGTCCTGTACATGTAGAGCTTGTTAAATATGGATCTTGGCCAGAGCTTATGGATGCGTTAAATACTGGTAAGGTAGATGCCGCAGCTGTTCTTGTTGAACTTGGTGTAAAGGCTCGTGAACAAGGCATTGATGTTCGTGCTGCTGCTCTTGGTCATACAGAAGGTAATATTATCATCGTAAATAAGGATATTAACTCCGTTCAAGATTTAAAAGGCAAATCCTTTGCTATCCCTCATAAACAATCTACTCAAAAAATTCTCGTGGATTGCATGCTTGAAGAAGCGGGTCTTTCTGAAAAAGATGTACAAATCGTAGAAATGAGCCCTCCAGAAATGCCTTCTGCTCTATCGGTAGGACAAATTGCTGGGTATAGTGTTGCCGAACCATTTGGTTCTCTAGCCATTGAAATGGGAACTGGGAAGGTCTTCGAAGATCCTGACCATCTCTGGCATGATAATATTTGCTGTGCTCTTGTGTTTAATGGTCAATTCGTCGATGAACATCATGACTTGGCAAAAGCTTTCACAAAAGCCTATCTCGATGCAGGTGAATACCTAGATGAGCATCCAAAGGCACAAGAAGAGATTTCCTTAAAGTACATGAAGTTTAATGACCCAGTTATTGAACGTTCCCTCAAGGTGATTGGGTTTAAAGATTTAGCCCTTACAGAGGACCGTTATAATGCGCTTGTGCATCACATGACACATATTGATTTAATCAAAAAAGTGCCGGCCTATTCAGAGTTTGTAGATCAATCATTGTTACCATAGGAGGGGGACCATGAAGAAATATACATATGTGCCAGGTTCATTTATCGCAGCTTGGCTAATTTGGGAGTTAATCGTTTGCCTCGGCGGTTTTAATGAAGCGCTATTGCCAACGCCGTATAAGGTGTTGGTCGGCTTTGGTGAACTCATTGGAGACGGTGTCCTCTTTAAGGATATTGCAGATAGTTTAGTACGGTTCTTCATTGGTTACATCATTTCTGTTGTGGCTGGTGTATTCTTCGGCCTTATCTTGGGGTGGTATAAGGGGATTTGGAACTACATCAATCCAATCGTTCAAGTCATTCGACCAATTTCTCCTGTGGCGTGGTTGCCCTTTATCGTTCTCTTCTTCGGTATCGGCCAAGCACCAGCTATCGTTATCATCTTTATCGCAGCATTCTTCCCGGTACTATTGTCCACCGTGTCTGCTATTCAAAATATTGACCCTGTGTACATCAAGGTAGCGCGCAACTTTGGCATTAAACAGCCTGAACTGTTATTTAAAATCGTGTTGCCTGCCGTATTCCCTGGCATCGCATCTGGTCTTCACATTGCCCTTGGTACGGCGTGGATTTTCCTTGTAACAGGCGAAATGGTAGGCTCCCAAACAGGTCTTGGCTTCCTCATCATCGATATGAGAAATAACTTGCGTAACGACCTATTGATGGTAGCCATCTTGACCATCGGTTTCGTTGGGCTTTTACTCGATTGGGGCGTATCCCTCATCGAAAAATGGATTTACAAACGTTGGGGTATTGAGAAATAGGAGGTGGCCTCATGGGTTACATTTCGGTGCGCAATGCACACAAGGAATTTATGAAAGATGGGGAACCACTCACCATTCTTGAAGATATTAATTTAGACATTGAAAAAGGCGAGTTTATTTGCCTCTTAGGTCCTTCTGGTTCTGGTAAAAGTACGCTATTAAATGCTATGGCAGGCTTTGAGCTCGTTACATCTGGTTCTATTACTATCGACGGCGAAGAGGTGAAAGCCCCTCAGCTCAGATATGTAACAGTATTCCAAAACTATGGCTTGTTGCCATGGCGTACAGTAGAAAGCAATATTGAGCTTGGCCTTGAAAGTAAAAAGGTACCTAAAGAGGAACGTCCTGCTATTATCGATAAATACGTTAAGATGGTAGGTCTCGACCATGCCCGTAATCGCTATCCTGCAGAACTATCTGGGGGCATGCAACAACGTGTATCCATCGCTCGTGCACTAGCTGTTGATCCAGATATTATCTTCATGGACGAACCATTAGGCGCACTTGATGCACTAACACGTATCAATTTGCAAGACGAAATCTCTCGTATCTGCCGTGAAGAAGGCAAGACGGTTGTATTCGTTACCCACGACATTGAAGAAGCCGTAGTTCTAGCGGACCGCGTTGTAGTACTAGCAGCAAACCCAGGTCGAGTACAAACTATTATCCCTGTAAACATCATCGATAGAACCGACCGTACATCGCCGAACTTTGTTAATATACGGAACCACATCTTCGAACAATTCCAATTGGCAAAAGAAGACAAAATCGAGTTCTATATTTAGTTTTATATATCAGTTATATACATCTCAAAATAAACACTCAAGAACTTTTCTGCTTGGGTGTTTTATAATGGACAAAATTCTAAAATAATGTATACTATAAGTAGCTGAAGGATTGTAAGAATTCACTGTTAGCACAAAAAAACTCCCTCAAGAACCGCGAAATACTTGAGGGAGTTTTTTATATTTCTTATGCAATTCGTGTAATTATCATGTATAGTAGATATATATCGGTAATAACATATGAAATTTAAACTGGAGGCTGTATGTCTTTATTTGAGTTAGAGAAGAGCATGTCTTTTGATGAATATATAGCGTCCTTTGATGCAGAGAGAGTAGCGAAGGTACGCGGTTTTGTAGATTGGCTCGCACAGTATCAAGGTAGTCTCGTCCATAATCCTTGGGGTGAGGTAAATCCCGATTTAGAAATCGTTGCAGAGGGTTTTGATGCGGCCCAAGTGCGTCGAGATAATTTGGTAGCCTATTTATTGCCTCGCTTAGGTCGAGCTAAGGTCTTTGTAGTAGCCGAGGCTGTGGGGTACCAAGGGGGACGCTTCACAGGTATTGCTATTACTTGTGAGAGAATGCTATTAGATAAGCATAAAACCATTCGTGCGAAGGATATCACGCCGATTCAATTGGAACGCACTAGTTCTCCTACTAGTTCTTTATTAAAAGGGACACAACAGAAGGATGGCTTTAATGAACCTACTGATACGGTGGTGTGGAGTGCTATCGTAGAAAAAGGTATCGATCCCTATGATACATTGTTGTGGAATATATTCCCGTTCCATCCACATAAGGATGGAAATCCGTTGACGAATCGCACGCCTACGGATAGAGAACAACAATTGGGGTGGGAGTACACAAAACGCTTGTTAGATTTACATCTAGAGCTAGGCGGTGTAGAACCTCTTATGCTCGCAGTAGGGCAAAAGTCTGCTGATACAATGGGCAAATTTGGACTGTCTGCTATTGGCTTGCGCCACCCTGCAAACGGTGGGGCTAATCTCTATCGACAAGGGTTTGCAGAGGCTGTAGATACGTATTTAAGATAATATAGTTTGATAAGTTCTTACGTATTCAAGAGCTTGAGCTTTTAAGAGAACATTTTGGAGAGAGCTTTTAAGAGCATGTTTAGAGAGTTTTGGAGAGAAGTTTATGAAACGTTATTGTGATGCTTGCCGTCATTATTGTGATGAGGCGGCTATGTTTTGCCCTACCTGTGGGCAGTATACAGTGGCAACAGAGGTGGAGCGTATCGCGCCAGAAGGCGATGTAATCTATCCTTTCGCCCATTACCAAATGAGTTATAAGGATACATTCCTCTATGTAATGGGAAAAAAGTTTATGGATACGGATGGACGTGCCTCTCGTAGAGAGTTTTTCCAGTTTCTATTATTGTGGCATATTGCTATTGTCGGCTTGCTAGCAGTATTTTATGGCTTAACAGCCATATTCCATACGGGTCCATATCTAATCGGATTAGCAGGTCTTATCGTTGCCATACTCAGTTTAGTTTCTTTGATGCCTTTGATTGCGCTATCTGTACGACGTCTTCATGATACGGGTAAAGGTAGTGCTACATTGTTGCTGTTTCTCATTCCCTTTGTAGGACCACTGATCGTATTAGGATTATTATGCTTAAAAGGTCAGCCTCAAGACAATCAATATGGTAGTGCGTTGCAGCATCTTGTTATAGACAAGCGATTGGCATCTATTATGAAAGTATCTCCTACGAGCAGTGCTCTCACAACACGCGTTCTTGTAGGTATACTTGTGGTTGTAATTTGTGTATTTGGTGTATCTTTACGTTCGATGGGCCCAGCTAATGAAGTATTCCCTGACGGATGGCTTACAAACTCTATCGTTGGTGAAGGCAGTGCGGAAGCAGCGCGAGCTTCTGTGCAAAATTATTTTGATGCCGTAAATAACAAGGATTATGATAAGGCTTTCACCTATATCATGAGCCAAGCTAGTACAAATCCAGTGGAAAAGCAAAAATGGCTAGAGTCCATGAAAAAGGCGCCAAAGGTGGATGTAGTATCCCTAGGTGTTACACGGGTGAGTCGCACAGGGGATTTGAAGCGCATTGTCTTTGATGCAAACCTACAAACCACAAAGGTTGGTGCCGGTGTTGTAGAATCAACGCCGATGAAGCGCTATATTTCTGTCATTGAAGAGAATGGCGCGTGGCGTATCGAAGGATTTTACAAAACTATGCCAGATGATGACAAATAGAATATGATATATCTAAATAGCGTTAACATGGGGGCTACCCTCTTTTGTTAACGCTATTTTTATGTTACAATAGACATAACGTATGAAAGCGAGGCTTTCATCAAAATCGATCGGATTATATTGTAAAACTCATTAGATTGGAACGAAGAGAACGTACCCGTCGCGGCTGACATGTCTAATGATGGCAATATACTCATTTGCTATGGCAAATGGTCACAACAACACTAGGAACGGCAAAAATTGATAGCGCATTTTTGCGCCTATTTGACGAGACGCTAGTATTTTAGCGCCTTTTTCTTTGTGTGGCCTCTATAGCATAGATCAATTCAAGTGATAGGTGAGAAAAGAAACTATGTTAAATAAAATAATGAACAAAATTTTAGGAGGAACTGTGAATACAACAGATAATCAGGTTACTGCACAAGTGAAAGCAGAACCAACAGTAGCAAAACCTGCTACTCGTACAGCTGCGGCTGAAGGCGAACATAAACAGACTCGCCGCCGTACTAATACACGCCGCCCTGCTGGCGAGGGTCGTACTCGTCAACATGCAGCTGGTGAAGGTGAAGGCACAACACGCCAACGCCGTACAAATACTCGTACAAATGCAAATGGTGGTCGTACTAATACGACACGCCGTACAAATACTCGTCGCAATGCTGAGCAAGGTGAAGGTCAAGAACGTACAGAACGTAAACCTCGCCAAACTCGTGCACCACGTGGTGAACGTAGTGAAAATACGCGTAATACGCGCTCTAACAATGGTCGCAATAGTCAAAACCGTAATAACAACCGTCCAAATAATCGCTCCACAAACCGCAACAATCAAGAGGCTCCTGTGGAATTAGTAGGTCGTACACCAAATGGCGCTAACAAGGGTAAATTCCAAATTATTCCGTTAGGTGGCCTTGGTGAAATCGGTAAAAATATGACCATCTTCCAATATGAAGATGAAATCATCGTTCTTGATGCGGGTCTTGCGTTCCCTAGTGAAGATATGCTTGGCGTAGATATCGTTATTCCTGACATGAGCTATATCATTGAGAATAAGGATCGCGTAAAAGCAGTCGTTATCACCCATGGTCACGAGGACCATATCGGTTCCTTGGCGTACCTTATGAAGGAAATCAATTGCCCAGTATATGCAACAAACCTCGTTTGTGGTTTGATTGAAGGCAAGTTCAAAGAACATAAAGTATCTCCAAAATGTCTTCGTACTATTGCAGCAGGCGATGAAGTGCAAATTGGCCAAGTTAAGGTTGGCTTTATCCAAACAAACCATTCCATTCCTGACTCCTGTGCTGTGTACTTTGATACACCAATCGGTACTGTACTTCACACAGGGGACTTTAAAATCGACCAAACCCCAGTTGATGGTCGTTTGATGGATATGCACAAATTTGCTGAGCTCGGTAATAAAGGCGTATTAGCGTTGATGTCCGACTCTACAAACGTTGAAAAACCAGGTACTACAGGTTCTGAAAGCTCCGTAGGTCCTGCTATTAAACAAGCTGTAGGCGAAGCGAAAGGCCGCGTTGTATTGGCTACATTCGCATCTAACGTATCCCGTATTCAACAAGCTATTGATGCGGCAGTTATGTATAATCGTAAGGTTGTCGTTATGGGCCGCAGCATGGTAAATGTTACAGAAATCGCTCAAGAACGCGGTTACTTGAACATTCCACCAAATACAATCATCGACGTAGATGTAATGCACAACTACACGGATGATCAAATCATGATCTTAACAACAGGTTCTCAAGGCGAACCGATGGCAGGCTTGTCCCGTATGGCTACTAGCAATCACCGCACTGTAGAATTGGCACCGAATGATACTGTTATCATCTCTGCTACACCAATTCCTGGTAACGAAGGTGCTGTAGGTAGAACTATCGATAACTTGCTTCGTCTAGGTTGCCATGTAGTATATGGTAAGGATCGTGGTATCCACGTATCTGGTCATGCGAGCCAAGAAGAGCTTAAAACAATGCTTAACCTTGTTCGTCCAGAATACTTCATCCCAGTTCATGGTGAGTACCGCATGTTGCGCCGTCATGGTGAACTTGGTGTTGCTATGGGCGTAGATCCTAAGAAAGTCCTTATCGGCGACAATGGTCAAATCTTTGAATTCGATAAAGATGGTGGTCGTAAAGCCGGTCGTGTACAAGCTGGTGCTATCTTCGTAGATGGTCTTGGCGTTGGTGACGTAGGTAATATCGTTATTCGCGACCGTCAACAATTGGCTCAAGAAGGTATGGTTATCGTTGTTATGGCGATGGACAAAGCTTCTGGTACAATCGTAGCAGGTCCAGACCTCGTGTCTCGTGGCTTCGTATACGTACGCGATGCAGAAGAACTTATGATTGCTGCAGAACATCGTGTAGACCAAGTCCTTGAAGAATGCGAAATGCAACGCATTAAAGATTGGACTACTATTAAGCAAAACGTACGTGACGCGTTGGGTAAATTCTTCTATGATAAAACTCGCCGTCGTCCTATGATCTTGCCGATTATTCAAGACGTATAATCAAATACAATATATAAAAGTACCGCACCTCAAGGTGTGGTACTTTTAACATTTTAAAAAGGACCTATGAAATCTACTATAAATAGCGGTGTTATCGCATTTGTCTACTACATAGGGTATTTGAAGTTACCTTTTTAAACTGTTATAATTAAAAGATACCAATTAATCTAACTTCTTTTATTTAGAATGGAGATTTATGAAACAAACAAATACAAGAGCGATGGTAGAGACAGCATTTGTATCGGCCATCGTTGTTATGTTAACCATAGTAGGTTCTACGGTTCCTATCCTCAGTTTGTTAGCAACCTTGGTTGCGCCAGCTGGGATTGCAATCATTGGTATCCGTTGGGGCAGCCGATATAGTTGTGCTGCATCAGTGGTAGCATTCGTTCTTGTCTCCCTTTTAGTAGGTCCATTAATGGCAATGGCGACCATCTTGGCATATTCCTTGCCTAGTATTTTCCTCGGTGAAGCTTTCAGAGCCAATTGGTCTTTTGGTAAGCTCATCGTTATACCAGCTATTGCGCTTACATTAACGAGCCTTATCGGGATTCTCGTGTCTGCAGGACTTACATCCTTTGATTTATCTCAGATTAATCACATGATTGATGTAGACCTTAAGAATGCTATTATTGAGTCTGTGAAACAGCAACCTATGACACAAGAGCAAATGAATGAGTATATTAACCGCTTAGACTTTGCTTTTGATCAAGCAAAGCGTATGCTGTTAGCTTACTGGTTTGCTGCCAATGTAATCGTAACCTATATTTCAGCTAAGCTTGTATGCTATATTGGTCGTCGTACAAATAGTGTTATGCGTACATTGCCAACAATGGATACATGGCGCATGCCGATTTGGGGTGCTGGTGTATTAGCAGTAGGTATTATCCTTGCTTATGGCGGACAGTATCTAGGCTATGCGAATGGTATCCTTTCCGATGTAGGCCTCAATATTGCCTTATTTGGTGGCATGATATGTGGTCTAAATGGCATTACATGTTTGCTATCCATTATGAAGTCTTATAACTTGGCAGGCATCTTTAAGTTTGCTATTATAGGCTTCTTGTATGTGATGAGTCCTATGGCACTCGTTATATATGGTATTTTAGATATGTTTTTAGATATGCGAGTACGTTTCCAAAAACGTAGCTTGTAACAGAAAGGAGGCCGTTATGAAATCCTTTCAACGAAAATGGGAAGGTTTAGAAGTTACCATTATTACCGTTATCGTATTGTTGTTATTATTGCTGGCCTATTTGAACTGGGCTATTGCAGTTTTAGCATTAATTATCGTAGTAGCGGCATATTTGGTTAACTACAATACCCTTCATAACCGGCGTCGTTTAGCAAGAGAACAGTTTGGGGCGATGATGAAAAACGTCACACAAGCTTCTAACTTTGCTTTACAAAACTTGCCAATGGGCATTGTCCTTGTTAATAAACAAGGCACCTTGGTATGGAATAATAGCGTCTTTGCAGACTGGGTTACAGTAGACTGGAATAAACTCCAAAAAATGTCTGCTCTATTGCCTGGCTTCCGTATCGATAAAATCTGGGGTAAATCCGGATATATGACGGAAAAATATGATGATAGATATTTCCAAATTATCTACAAATTCATCGATCCTCGCGATACGCGACCAGATATTCATAGTGAAGATGAATTGGCCGAACATGCAGTCATGGCTCTGTACTTTAAGGACATTACAGCCCTTGAAAAGGCGCGCATTAAAGCTGAAGAGGATCAGCCTGTATGGGGCATGATTCAAATCGATAATCTCGAAGAATTGACAAAAGGTCTTAGTGACCGCGAGTATACTAGCGTTTGGGCAGATATTAACAATATCATTATGGATGAAATTGACCGTTATGAAGGCTTTATTCGTAACTTCCAAGACGATATGTATACCTTTGCTATTTCTCGTGGCGCCCTTCATGAGATGGAGGAAAATGGCTTTAAAGTGCTTGAACGCATTCGTAAATTGCCTTCTCCTCGTCAAGTGCCAGCTACGATTTCTGTAGGGATTAGCGAGAATGTAGGCTCTGTAAAAGAGGTTTCTAGCCGTGCTCGTGCTGCCTTAGATATTGCACTAGGTCGCGGTGGTGACCAAGTGTGTATTATGGATGGTGAAAGCACCCGCTTCTTCGGTGGCAATACAGCTGGTGTTGAGAAGAATACGCGCGTTCGTGCTCGTGTTGTATCGCAAGCTTTACATGAGCTTATGCTTGATTCCGATAAAATCCTTGTAATGGGTCACAAACGTGAAGACTACGATGCATTAGGTGGTATTATCGGTGTTGTAGCCATTGCACGGACCTTGGGTAAAGAATTGCGCATCGTGCTTTCAAAAGAAACGAGCGCCATCGATAAAATGGTGACTGTTCTTAAAGAAGATGAGTTCTGGACGGAACATATTATCGCCCCTGATGCAGCAAAAGCGTGGGTAGATGCGAATACGCTCACTATCGTATGTGATACGCATCGTCAAGAAATGGTAGCTGCTCAAGAGGCGCTTGAAATTTCTGAACGACGCATCGTTATCGATCATCACCGTCGTGCAGCGGACTTTGTTGAAAATCCATTGCTTACGTACTTGGAACCAACTGCATCATCTACATCTGAGCTCGTAACAGAGCTTGTACAATATGCAGGTGGTGGCGTAAAACTTTCAAAAGCTGAAGCTACAGGTATTTATGCAGGTATCGTATTAGATACGAAGAACTTTATCCAACAAACTGGTGCCCGTACCTTTGAAGCGGCCGCGTTCTTGCGCCGTGCGGGGGCGGATATTGATAAGGTTAAACAATTATTTATTGAAACCTTCGATTCCATCCAATTGCGTGCTAAAATGGTATTTGAAGCCAGTCGAACTGAAGGGATTGCTATTTCTGTAGCACCTGAAGGTTTGAAGGATATGATGGCATTAGCTGCACAAAGTGCGGACATGCTCATCAGTAATGAAGATATTGAAGCAGCCTTTGTACTTTACTCCTTGAATGACGGCGGTATCGGCGTTAGTGCTCGATCCAAAGGCAAGGTAAACGTACAGGTTGTAATGGAAGCCTTGGGTGGCGGTGGTCACAGAACAGTGGCTGGTGCCCAATTACAAGGTATGACTATAGAGGAAGCGAAGAAGGCTATCTTAGAGCATGCTCTTGAAGCCCTTCATTCCGCTGAGAAAGAGGAGGAAGAACAATGAAAGTAGTATTGTTAGAAGACGTTAAAAAGGTTGGTAAAAAAGGCGAAATCGTTGAAGTTAGCGACGCATATGGCCGTAATGTATTGATCAAAAAAGGTCTCGGCCTTGAAGGTACAGCAACTAACGTAAATAATGCGAAACAAAAACAAGAATCCATTGCTCACCACAAAGTTGTTGCGAATGATGAAGCTAAAATCTTGGCAGCTCAATTGGCTAAGGTTGAAGTAACTGTAAAGGTTCGCATGGGTGAAGAAGGTCGTGTGTTCGGTTCCGTTACTGCAAAAGATATTTCTGACGCAGCTAAAGCTCAATACAAAGTAGATATCGATAAAAAGAAAATCGAAATCAAAGAACCATTGAAAACATTAGGCGTACATGACGTACTCGTTCGTGTTCATCCTGAGATTACAAGTACTATCAAGGTTAACGTAGTAGCTGAATAATAGTGTTCACCATGCTCTTTGAGTATGGTGAATTCTTTTATCCATAGTGGTTTTGTAAAGGGGATTATCATGGATGTACGCATTCCACCGCATAATCTAGATGCGGAAAAGGCCGTTTTGGGGGCTTTATTAACGAATGGATCCAACTCGGGCGCTGTTGTTGATACAGTGACGAGTATTCTAAAATCTGAAGACTTTTACCGCGATGCGCATCGTATTATTTATGATGCCATCTTAGAAATCGTGCATGCTAACAAGACGGCAGACTTCATCACTGTAGGTGAAGAGTTAGACCGCCGCAAGCGACTCGATGCGGTAGGTGGTCTTGCTTATATTACATCTCTCGCCAATGAATCGGTGGCCTACAATGTAGAGGAACATGCGAAAATCATCAGCGAGAAGGCTCAGTTGCGCCGCCTTATTGATGCAGGGAATAAAATCGTAGGCATGACGTATGCCGGTGAAGATGAGCCAACAGCTATCCTCAACAAGGCTGAGCAAATGGTATTAGACGTAAGTGGTCAAACGCAGTCTGAATCATCCTTTGCTCCTATTGGTGAGGTAGTATTATCTAACTTAGATAAATTAAATGCATTGCAACAGCATGATGGTGCTATTACAGGTGTGCCAACAGGCTTTAAGGATGTAGACCATGTATTTAATGGTCTACAAAAATCTGACCTCATCCTCGTAGCCGCTCGTCCTGCGATGGGGAAAACTGCTTTCACCTTGAACATCGCTCAAAACGTAACGATGTTGTACGACAAGACGGTAGCGTTCTTTTCCTTAGAAATGGGTAAGGAACAGCTCGTTGGACGTATCCTCTCCTCCGTGGCAGGTGTAAGCTCTGAAAAGTTGCGTCGTGCGAACATGGACCCTGCTGACTGGGAAAAGGTTATTGTTGCGGCGGATCGCATGAGTAAATCCAAGCTCTTTATCGATGATACGCCGGGCCTTACCGTACAAGATATGCGCTCTAAATTGCGCCGACTCAAGGTAGAACATGGTCTCGATCTCGTTATCGTCGACTATATTCAGTTGATGCAAGGCCGCAACGGTGGCAAGGGCAGCGAGAACCGTCAACAAGAGGTGTCCGAAATCTCTCGTAACCTTAAATTGATCGCCCGTGAGTTTAACGTGCCGCTCATCGCCTTGTCTCAGTTGTCTCGTAGTGTTGAAAGCAGACCAGATAAAAGGCCTGTGCTTTCTGACCTTCGTGAATCTGGTTCCCTTGAACAAGATGCGGATATTGTTATCTTCTTGTACCGCGATAAATATTACGATGAAAACTCCGAAAAAGGGGACAACGCAGAGGTCCTTATTCGTAAACACCGTAATGGTTCCGTCGGTACCGTGGAACTCCAATTCATTGGGGAATTAACACAATTTAGAGACGTGGAATTCCGAGACATGGGGCCGGAACAATAATGAAAACTATTGGGGCATGCCTATATTGATGGGGCCCCGTAACATAGCTACATTTTAATTAAAAAGAAAGGACTATACTTCTTTGCTCCTCGTGACTTAAGGTCGAGGCAGAAGTATAGTCTTTTTTATTTTTATAAAAACAAACATATGTTTGAAAATACTCCGCATTTTTGTTATACTAATCATAGAAATTCTTCTTTTCATATTTCTGGTAGGGTCTAGTGATTTAGCGGTTTAAGGAGGTGTTGATATGGGTTCAGCGGATACGGATCGGATGTATATGTGTATTGATTTGAAGAGTTTTTACGCGTCTGTGGAGTGCGCTGATTTGGGGCTGGATCCGTTTACGACACCGTTGGTGGTGGCCGATGGGTCTCGTGGCAAAGGGGCTATTACATTGGCTATTTCACCGGCCTTAAAGAAGTTAGGCGTTAAGAATCGCAGTCGTCTTTTTGAGATTCCTCCGCATATTGAATACTTAACGGTAAAGCCCCATATGAAGCGGTATATGCAGGTATCCGCTCAGATTTACGGAACCTTGCTCAAGTATGTGGCACCTGAGGATGTGCATGTATACTCTATCGACGAGTATTTCATCGATATTACGCCTTACTTGCCGCTCTACAAGAAAACGCCTCGTGAGCTGGCGCAGATGTTACTTGATGCGGTGTTAGAGGCGACCAAGATTTATGCCACCGTTGGGATTGGCACGAATTTATTCCTCGCCAAGATTGCCCTCGATATTCTCGCAAAACATGCTCCTGATTTTATAGGGTATCTTGATGAAAGCCTCTTTAAAGAGAAAATCTGGCATCATCGCCCCTTGACCAACATTTGGCAGATTGGTAACGGCATAGCCAATCGCTTGCATAAGTATGGCGCCTATGATTTGCATGGTATTACCATGGTTCCAGAGGCTAAGTTATATAAGGAGTTTGGCGTTAATGCAGAGCTCATTATCGATCATGCTTGGGGTCGTGAGCCGTGTACGATTGCAGATATCCATGCGTATCGTCCTATCAAGCATTCTATTTCTCATAGTCAGATTCTATTGCGCAATTATTCCTATGAAGAGGCGTATGTGCCTATGCGTGAAATGGTAGAGTCCTTGGTATTAGAGCTTTTACAAATCAAAGGGGTTACAAACCATATTCACGTTCACATCGGCTATGCAGACGAAATGGTGCGCTCCACAGGGGGCTCTAAAAAGCTCAAACAATATACAGATTCTCTACAGACGTTGACGGTGGCTGTTATTAAATTATATGAACAACATTGTCATAAAAATGAGCCTATACGACGTCTGGGCGTGAGCTTTGAGGACTTGGTCAATCGCTCTGCTATTCCTCAGGAAGTAGATTTATTTAGCTCCCTTGCTACAGATGAAGAAGAAAAGGAACGGCAAGTTCATGAGGCGATGTTGTCTATTAAGGAGCAGTTTGGTAAGAACTCCATTTTGCGTGCCTCTAGCTTACAAGAGGAAGGAACTATGCGCTTTAGAAATACCTTGGTAGGCGGGCATAACGGGGAATAAACAGTAGAATGGATACATTAGAAATAAATAGTGTAATGGAATATTGGGAATAAATAGTGTAATGGATATATCGGGAATAGATTAGTCGCATAAGGGGAGGTATACAGTAATGAAGCATCGCATGTCTCGTTTACAACGGGCAAAACAATTTATGCCCTTTGCGGCATTGAAGGGATTTGAAGCATTACTAGCAGCTGTGGCACGACCAAAGGAGCCTCGTGTAGAGCTATCAGAGGATCAACTAGAGGAATTAAATACAGTTTTACAGAGTATACGCTGTGGAGATTGGGTGCGCGTAGTGTATTATGACAAGCACAAGTATACAGAACTTATTGGGCCTGTAGAGGTGCTTAATAGACGGCTGCAAATCGTATCTGTTCAAGGTGTTGAAATCTCCTTTAGAGATATTAAGGAGCTAAACTTGTACGATATGACTACATAATTGATAACTACTGTAATGGAGAAAATTTATAGACTAGAGTTAACGTGATATTAAGTATACAATGGTATTATGGGATACAGTTTAATCGTATTCTAATAAGATGGCGTACATAAGTTGTAACATGCTTATACAATCGCTTTTATTACATACAATAGAAAGGCGGTGTATGTAATGTATGATGTTATATCATTATTAACGAATCGGCATGATTTTTTCCTCCAATTATTATGGGAACATATAGAGATTTCCTTGTCCGCATCAATTATTGCCATCATTATTGGTGGATTACTGGGAATTCTAATATATGACTATAGACGACTATCAGGACCTGTTATGGTAGTCGTTAATTTTTTATATACAATCCCATCCATATCGATGCTAGGTCTACTATTATACGTATCTGGTGTTGGTAATACGACCGCGATTATTGCATTGGTCATTTATGCTTTATTGCCGATGGTACGCAATACCTTTACAGGGCTTGATCAGATTAAGAATGATATGCGCGAAGCTGGTATTGCACTTGGTCTTACGAGGCTTCAACGATTATGGAATATAGAAATTCCTTTAGCTATGCCGACAATCATGGCAGGTATACGGACCATGCTTGTTATGACCATCGCATTGACGGGGATTGCATCCTTTATCGGCGCTGGTGGGCTAGGTGTGGCGATTTATCGCGGTATCACTACTAATCAAAGTGCATTGACCATTGCCGGTAGTTTATTAATCGCCCTTTTAGCCATCGTTGTGGATGCGCTCTTTTCTATTGGTGAAAGGGTGACGCGTATTAGTCCTCATATGAAACGGTATACGATTATATTCCTTTCTACCATGACCTTAATTGCAATGGCTGTTGGTGGTTGGTCTCTCTATTGTCGTCATGTGAAAGCTGATGTTATCCATATTGCGACAAAGCCTATGACAGAGCAGCTCATTTTAGGTAATGTGTTAAAAGAATTAATCGAGCATAAGACCAATCTTACTGTAGAGGTTACAGAAGGAGTAGGTGGTGGTACGTCCAATATTCAGCCGGCTATGCGTACAGGTCAGTTTGATATATATCCTGAATATACGGGGACCGCATGGTCTGCTGTATTGAAACGCATTGATGCTTATGATGAAAGTCTATTTAATGAGCTTTCACAAGCATACAAAGAGGAATACAATTTCGAATGGGTCGGTATGTACGGATTTAATAATACCTATGGCATCGGGGTGCGTAATGAACTGGCGCAGACCTATGGGCTAAAAAGCTATTCTGATCTTGCTCGCATAGCACCATCTTTAACATTAGGCGGTGAATATGATTTCTTTGGTCGTGAAGATGGCTATGCAGGGTTACAACGTGTATATAATATGCGTTTTAAAGCGACAAAGGATATGGATATAGGTCTTAAGTATGCAGCTATTAGTCGTGGAGATGTAGATGCTATGCCTATATTTACAACCGATGGACAGCTCAGTGTGGCTCCGATTACGGTGTTGCAAGATGATAAACATTTATATCCATCCTATATGGCGGGTAATGTTGTACGTGGTGAGGTGCTAATTGCGCATCCTGAACTACGACCTGTATTAGAGAGTTTAACTAATACGATTACAGATCAAGAGATGGCGAAGATGAATTATGCTGTTGAAACAGAACATCAATTACCCTCTGATGTGGCACATACATTCCTGATAGAACATAATTTGATATAAGGTGAATCTAGTTATATATAATATATTTAGTTAACTATAAAAATTATTCAGTTAGATTTAAATTTCCGAAATGTTAATATAAATGTACATAATTTTATATTGACATTTATTCTCTCTCTTTGTAAAATAAACATATGAACAGACATTCATATAAATAAGAATATCTGATGAAAAATGTTTAGGAACATATATAACAAGATATGAAACAAGATATGTCTAATAAGTATTAGAAAAATATTACCTATTAACTTACAATACAGGATAGAAGCTTTCACTATTATCAAAGGAGATATCATGGAAGAAACATTATTGCTGAAGGATTTGAACTGTGCAAACTGCGCAGCAAAAATTGAAGATCGTATCCGCAAAATGGATGGCATTGAATCTGCTAATTTTACCATTGCAACACATCAATTAAAATTGACTGGAGCGTGGGAAGACCGTGAAGCGTTAAAACGCGATATTCAAGATATTTGTGATGCCATTGAAGAGGGCGTAACAGTAGCTGATTATGAGCGTAAATCTAAAGCGGCTGTAGATGATCATGGTACTAATCAGGAAGATGGTAGCGATGCTGTAACAATCGCAGTTATCGTAGCAGGTTTGTTATTCATGATCTATGAAGCATTGACTTCCTTTGTGCCATCTATCGGCTTGCCAGAGAGCATTGAAACACCAATTTACTATATTGCGTATATCCTTCTTGCGTTCCCAGTATTGCGTATCGCAGGTCGCAATATTTTAAAAGGCCAAGTATTCGATGAAAACTTCTTGATGTCCATTGCTACATTGGGTGCCATTGCTATCGACGCATTGCCTGAAGCAGTAGGCGTTATCTTGTTTTACCGTATCGGTGAGTTCTTCGAAGAAAAAGCAACTGACCGTAGTCGTACAGAAATCATGAATGCAGTTGATATGCGTCCTCAAGAGGTACGCGTTGTAGATACATGCTGTGGTGGTGAAATCGTAGTTATGGCACCTGAAAAGGTTGAGGTAGGCTGGACTATCGAAGTTCGTCCTGGCGATTTAATTCCTCTAGACGGTACTGTTCTTGAAGGTGAAACACGCGTTAATACAGCACCTGTAACAGGTGAACCTGTACCTGTTCGCGCTGTACCTGGTACTCAACTTATGTCTGGTTGCATCAACGAATCTGGTCGCATTACGATGCGTGTAGATAAGGTTCTTGAAGAATCTATGGTTACAAAAATTCTTGATGCCGTTGAAAATGCAGCATCTTCTAAACCTAAAATCGACCGCTTCATTACCCGTTTTGCTCGCGTATACACACCAATCGTTGTAGCCCTTGCATTGGCTGTTGCCATCATCCCATCCCTTATTACAGGTGAATGGCATAAATGGATCTACACAGCATTAACATTCCTCGTTATTTCTTGTCCATGTGCGTTGGTGCTTAGCGTACCACTCGCATTCTTCTCCGGTATCGGTAATGCATCTAAACACGGTATCTTGCTTAAAGGTGGTCGTGTTATCGAGGCGTTGGCTAATGTGAAAGCAGTAGCTCTTGATAAAACTGGTACTATCACATCTGGTGAGTTCAAAGTTCACAGCGTAGAAACTGTAGGCTCTCATGTAAGTTCCAGTCAATTGTTATCCATGGCGGCAGCTATCGAAGCCGTTTCTACACATCCAATCGCAACAAGCATCGTGTCTGAAGCAAAAGATCAAGGCCTTACAGTGGAACCTTCTGATTTCGTTCAAGAGTTAGCTGGTGAAGGTATGGTGGGTATGACTGATGGTCAACAAGTACTTATTGGTAACCGTCGCCTTATGGAACGCTATAATGTGCAAGGCTATCCAACAGAGGCTGCTGAATATGGCACAGAAGTTCTTGTCGCAGAAGGTAATACATACTTAGGTCGTATCATCATCGCCGATGAAGCTCGCCCAGACTCTGCTGAAGCGATTGCTAATCTTAATGGTCAAGATATTAAAACTGTTATGCTTACAGGTGATGCTGAAGCAAGTGCAAATTACATCGCTAAAGAAACTGGCGTAAGTGCTGTACGTGCTCAGTTGTTGCCACAAGATAAATTGTCCGTAGTACAAGATATTCGCTCTGAATATGGTCCAACTATGTTCGTAGGGGACGGTATCAACGATGCTCCGGTACTTGCTGGTGCTGATGTAGGTGGCGCGATGGGTAGTGGTGCTGATGCGGCTATCGAGGCAGCAGACGTTGTGTTCATGCGTCCTTCCTTAACTGCTATCGCACATATCCTTGACTTGTCTAAAGCGACATTGCGCGTAGCTTGGCAAAACGTTGTATTTGCTATTGCCGTAAAAATCCTCATCATGCTTCTTGGCCTTATGGGCTACGCATCCATGTGGTGGGCAGTATTTGGTGATACTGGCGTATCCATCCTTTGTATCTTAAACTCTATTCGTATCTTGCGTCGCAATTAGTGAAAGTAGAGTTTATAGATAGCGTCAGAGAGAACAAAAGAAATTACATTCTTCTGATCTGAATGATTAGAACTACTATAAATAACCTCTATGTTAGCAATTAGCTAATGTAGAGGTTATTTTATTACTTAGACTAATATTTACCATACTTTTATCATATACATATGTACATTATAAATAGACATAAAGCTGTATATGTATGTACTAGATACACAAAACTTTCACAATTGAATTGAATAATAGCTATAAAATAGTATATAATTTATTAGATGATTACTATAAGTTCGTTGGAAGGAGGGATAGCATGATCACGGTGTACAAACACATAGAAGAAGAGTTAGTTTCAGACAGCACTGTATCAGATGCCACAAAAGGTTCTTGGGTAAATTTGGTGAACCCAGACCCCGATGAGTTATCCCTTATCAATATTTTGACGGAAATCCCAACGGACGTTCTTAAGACCGCTCTCGATATGGAAGAACGTTCTCACGTGGAGTTAGAGGATAATTACATCTTTATCGTTATTAACATTCCGGTTATCCGTGGTAACGATATGTATGATACAGTACCACTTGGTATCTTCTTGACGCCAGACTTCTTTATTACCATCTGCTTAGAAGAGTCTGAAGTATTGTATCCATTCATTTCTAATCAGATTTCTACGTTCTATACATACAAAAAGACGCGTTTCTTGTTCCAAATCTTGTATCGCACAGCGACTATGTTCTTGCGTTACTTGCAACAAATCAACCGTCGTACCGACGATATTGAAATCCAATTGCGTCATACTACAAAAAATAAAGACTTCTTCCAATTGTTGGAATTACAGAAATCCATGACATACTTTACCTCTGCATTGCGCACGAATGGTACTGTAATGGAACGTCTATTGCGCTTGCGTGGTCATAGCTCCTATAGACACCTCCTCAAAATGTACGAAGAGGATGAGGACTTACTAGAGGACGTTATTATCGAAAATAAACAGGCCATCGAGATGGTTGAAATGTACTCCAATATCTTGATGAACATGATGAACGCCTTTACATCTATCATTTCTAATAATCTTAACTTGGTTATGAAAATGTTGGCAACCTTAACAATTGCTATGGCGGTTCCGACCATAGTATTTAGCTTGTGGGGGACAAACGTGCCATTGCCATTCCAAGAAGATCCAAATGGATTCTATGAGGTTGTAGGCATTGCGTTACTTTGCTCTATTATTGCCATTATTGGGATGTGGAAAAAAGACTTGTTCTAATGTTGAGGTTTAGTTGAACACTCAATTCAATAGTAAGTAGTTGAAACATTACGTTAACAACAAATACACATGAAAAAGCTGGCTATGAGCCAGCTTTTTTCTTGCTCTATATTACGTTGTTGCTTATTATTGGGCCAATCTGATATAATAATACCGTTATGGAGAGGTGTCCGAGTGGTTTAAGGAGCTGGTCTTGAAAACCAGTGACTCCGCAAGGGGCCGTGGGTTCGAATCCCACCCTCTCCGCCACATTTAGAAAGCCCTTTAGGTTATGCCTAAAGGGCTTTTTATTGTATGAAAATAGAATAACTAGTATATAGAAAATTTAGTAAATAAAAAGTAGGATTATTGCTGCTGCTGTACATAAAGGTACAGGTAGTCAGACCAATAATCCTACTTATGATTTTAAGATAAGTGATATAAATTTACTTGTCAAGAAGTGTAGTAAGGGAGAAGCGTCCATACTCTATCATATATATTACCTAGTTAGTACGATAATAAATGTATTGTGTTTGAAAAATACTTTATGTTTATAGTATGATTACTTTATATGTTTTTATTCTCTAGAAAGGAGCTCGTATGAATCGACTTAGTTTCTCACGAACTCAGATTTTAATTCTTGTCAGCGTATGGCTAACATTTTTGATTAGTTTTGTTATGCGCTTATCTTGGGCGTCCTTGATGCCTATTGTTAATGAAGCGTTGAGTTTCACTCCTCAAATGGGTACGGCCTATTTATCCGCCTTTTATATGGGTTATGCCATCATGGTTTTACCAGGTGGTATCTTAGCGGATCGAATTGGTTATCGTTATACCATTTTAGTGAGCTTACTTGCCATGGCTGTTATTACGGCATTGATGAGTACCATCGATAATTACACCTATGGTTGGGTATTGCGCTTCTTATTAGGTATCGTATCCGGTCCAGTACAAGCATCTTGTTTAAGTGCTATTGGGGATTACTTTGGGCCTAATCAACGTGGTGCTGCAGTTGGTATCTTTATGTCCTGTACATCTCTTGGGTTGACCACTGTAAATCTATACGCACCATATGTAGCCACTAATTATGGTTGGCAAAATGCATTCCTTTTAACAGCCGTATTGCCAATCCTTGTTTTCATTCTTAGCTATTTTACTGTTCGTAAACCAAGCGCTGAAATCTTGGCGCAACGGGAAGCAGAGACGAGTGCTGTGTCTGCTCATATAGGTGAAAAGACTTCCTTAAAGGAAAATTTGCTACATGTTTTGAAAAATCGCAATATTTGCTGTCTTGCTTTTGCAGGCTTCTTTGCTACAGGCGCTACTTGGGCCGTGGCTCAATGGTCAAATTTGTACATGGTTAAACAACTCGGCGTTAATGCTATCTATGCAGGTCATGTAATGTCTGCCTTTGGTTTAGCCGCGCTTATTGCAAAGCCGACCATCGGTATTTTGTCCGATATCTTACCGATTAAGAAGAACCATTTAGTAGCTCTTGTTATGTTCTTATTCGCACCAGCATTGATCCTCTTTGCAAGCACTACAAATCCAGACATGCTCTTCATAACAGGTCCAATCCTTGGTATCGGTGCTTTCATGCATAGTGCATTGACCAATGCTCTCGTAATTCAATCCGCAGCACCTCATTTACGTGGTACCACAGCAGGATTTGTAAACTTATTTAACCAAATCGGTGTTATGTTGGCACCTATGATTTTAGGTAGCATGTTAACTGCTACAGGCAGCTATCAATCTGCATTGATGACTCTTGCCATCGCTCCTGTTATCGGTGCTATCGCATTGTTCTTTGTACGTCTTAAATAATGTGAAAGTATCAATATAATACGTTCATCTGATCGTATAGAAATAAAATATGAAATAAAAGAGACTGAACAGTTCTCCTAAGTTAGGAGGCTGTTCAGTCTCTTTCGTTTTTATATTAGTTATATTGCCTATGGTTTTTGTGGTGCGTGATAGTCCGGTTGTGGTCTCCATTCACTCATAGGTGTATTAGGATCTGGCATATCTTGATTTTGGATATCAAGGATCCAGTCACTCGGTCTTGGACCTTGTGGAGAAGGTGGTGGGACAGGACCATATACACCTAGTTTAGATGGTGTTAACCGTGGTTGATTAGAAGTATACGGTGATTCTAATTGGTTTAGCGGTTTGTATACGCCTGGTGGTGGTTGAACACCAAATAATGGTTTACCTTCAGTAGGAGGTGGTGTATTGATTGGTTTATATGGACGTGGCGGTACATATGGATTCGTAGAAGTATATGTAATACGTTCCATTTCCAATGCATTATGTAAAATAAATTGACCTATTTCAGCTACCGCAGAGCCCTTTGTAGCGACATGAGCACCTGTAGATAGAACAGAACGCTGGCTATTAGCAGTTCCTATAGGAGCGCCATTTACTTGATAGAACTTTGCTGGTGCTACATGCCAATCCATAAGATAAATATCTTTAGATGTATTACCTCGATGATATGTATAATTAGTTGAATAATCGGCTATGATATTCTGATTTTTATACAGACTAATTGTACGAGCATGGAGCGTGCTATATGTAGGACCTGCTTGTGCTAAACTGATGGTACTTAAATCGATATACACAGTCTCTGAAGGGCTATTATAAGCTACTTGGTATTGAGTAGGCTTGTTCTCTAATTCATATTGTGAAATGGCACTAGCAGATTGTAATGTTGCTAATGCTAGTATTAAAAAGGGATAAAGTTTTCTCATGTTAGACCTCTCTTATGTGGAATTAGTATACCATAGTCATACATCTAATTCCATGAGAAATGCATATAAAACTCCATAATATGTATATTGTGTATAATCATCTTTTTGTTATATGATTATTGCATAGTACAGGAGGTCTTGATATGGAAATTATCTGTTTTGGCGATAGCATTACCCGTGGTTATGACGTGCCTTATGGCCAAGGGTGGGTTGAAATCTGTGATGCATCTATAGAGAATGTACATTTTACAAATTATGGTGAGGATGGATGCTCTGTGCAAGGCATGATTTATAATATTGAAGAATGGGCGTCTACAGCCGTAGCTGATCCAACACGTCATATCTTCTTAATGTGTGGCACCAATGATATTTTGCAAGGTCGAGATAGTGCGTATGTGTTCAAGACCTTGGTGAAAGCTATTGAATTAGCGAGCACAAAGGGAAAGGTAATCATTGGTTTGGAAACACAAATTGATAGTGATATGGATGGGTTAGACCTTGTTGTGCGAGATGTAAATGACCGATTAAAAGCTTATGCAGCAGAGCATGACTTAAAGGTGATAGACTTCTATACAACATTATATGAAGCAGATCAAATCGGCCAAATTGTCTTTGCTGGTGAAGTGCATCCCAATGCGCGTGGCTATCGTTTGATGGCTTATAAAGCGTTAGAAGTATTTACGAGATTATAATTAAAACGATATGGGTAGAAAAAATCCCCGAATGAGATATCTCATTCGGGGATTTAGTGATTTATATAGTCTTTATGTGTGAAGGCTTGTAGCTTTCACTATTATATTTAATTCGTAACGAATTGTAGTTTGAATTAGCGAGTACGTGCGTTAGATACGCGAGCGGATTGAGCGATTGCGTATGCAGTACCTTTTACTAAATCGTAAGCATCAGCAGTGTTACCAGATACTGTTACAGCAGCTACAGTGTCATCAGTTACTGCGAACAATGCAGTTGCGTAAGGGTGTTGTGCACCGTTTGGAACAGTTACAGCACCGGATTTAACAACGATGTAACGGTTGCCGTTGTTAAATACGTCGTAATGAGCAGCTTGTTTTACACCATCATAGCTTTCATTGTAAGCGAACAATGCAGCTACTTCACCGCCTGCTACTTGACCAGTTTGTTGCATGGAACGCAATTTAGCAGCTGCTACAGCTGTTGGTTGAGTCATGTTAACAGTGATACGCAAGGAGTTGTTATTTACAACTGCTTCAGTGATTACGTTTGTAGAGAATACGTTTGCAACGCCGTCACCAGCACGGTTATAGGAGCTAGCAGTTTTTACTTGGTAGCCGTTAGTGTATGCTGGCAAGTCGTATGTATAGGATTTGCCGTTCAATAATAAGTCGAATGCGTTCAATTGGTTGGTTTTGTAACGGGAAACGTATGCACTGCCGTTGCCATTAGCTGTTACGGAAGTTACAGTTTCTTGGTATACAGGTTGGTTGTTAGTAGCGATAGGATCCATGATTTGAAGACCTACAGCTGTTGTTTGAGGTGCTACAAAGATTGGGTCGCCCAATTCTTTGGATACAGGCATTTGTTGAGCCATGTCACCTGCTGTGTAAGGTACCGCTGGTAATGGTTTGTAGCCAGGGCGTGGTGCGCTTGTTACATAACCAGATTGGTACGCTGGTGTAGCTGCTTGAGGTGCAGCGTAAGTATATTGCTCAGCTGCAGCGCGTTCGTAAGCGCGTGCGTTAGCATCAACAGATGCTGCAAAAGCAGAGAAAGACATAGTTGTAGCTGCGAATACTGCGAAAGCAGCTGCTAAATGTTTTTTGTTCATAATAATTCACTCCTAAATACATGATTTTTTACAAATAACACAAATACTAATCTGTATTATATATGAAATTCTGTTAATTGTAAATAAAATATAAAATATTTTCTTAATTATAAACAAATTTAATCTAATGAGTCAAATATTGTACAATTTGCCTTTAATTACCCCATAATTAGGCACAGAATATCATATTACTATATAATAATACGTAGTATAGTAATATATTATATCGAAAAATTTAGTTTAAATCTATACCTGAGGAAAAGAAATTTAAAAATAAGATGAAGTTTATGATTTCTATAAATTGAGATGGTGAAAGTTTCACTAGGGAGGTCTCATGAGTATTAGCGTCTATTATGGACGAGCAGGATCTGGTAAGACCCGTGCCGTATATGAACGGATACGTCAAGTTATGACCGATTGTCCAGGGGAACCTATAATCTTACTTGTTCCTGAACCAGCTACGTATCGAGTAGAGCGAGAGCTTGCCGAGTTTATGCCTGAAAAAGGCTTTACCACAGTTCGCGTTGTGGGCTTTGGTCGTTTGGGGTACCAAGTATATCAATCCATAGGCTCCAAGGGGGCCGGTCAATCAAGCTTATCTAGCTTTGGCCGGTCTATGTTGTTGCGCCTTGTTATGAAACGAAAACAGAAGGAACTAGGCCTCTTAGAACAGGCTACCAAGCGGCCTGAGTTTTCCTCTGTGTTGCAACAGCTCTTTTCTGAGTTTCGCGCATTCCGCGTAGGTCCTACTGACTTAGAACGTGGGGCGGAGTCTGTTAAAAATAAAGTATTACAAAAGAAATTGCGGGAACTTGCCATTTGTATGGCTGCCTATGAAGAGGAAATCAGTCGTCATGGGGAGAGTGACATCGATCCTATTATGGAAATCGTTGAGGCCTTGCCTCAATCTCCTCTGATGGAAAATAGTCATGTCTTTATCGATGGCTTCCATTGGTTTACGCCTACACATTATGAGTTGATTTATACCTTGTTTGATTTGGCTAAGGAAGCGGTTATAACCATCGACTTACCGATGGCTCCAAAGTCCTTAAATCTTGCTCGTCGAGGGGAACACCTTTTCAGCCGTCCTTTAGAGATTTATGATACCCTAGTGGGTCGTTATGGTTCTAGCATTAACTGGGTTGGATTTGATGGGAAATGGGGCCCTCAAATTGTACAAGAGCTAGAGTCTAATTACTTTACTAGTCCTAGCAAACAAAATACTACAGATACTACGATTCCACTTATTCGTGGCTATAACAGAGAACGGGAAGCTGATGCAGTGGCTCGCCGTATTCTAGCCTATGTGGAGTCCTCTCCAGAGGCTCGTTACCGCGATGTATGTATCATGCTCCGTGAGTCCGAAACGTACGGAGATACCTTAGAAAAGGTTTTTGCCCGCTACGGCATTCCGCACTTTATCGACCGCCAACGACCTATGAAAAATCATCCCTTAGGCGAATTATTGACGGCTCTCTTTGATATTGTGCGCCATAGCTACAGCCGAGATAGCATGTTCCTCTTGCTGAAAACAGATTTGATGCCTCTTACTCGTGAGGCCGTCGATGAATTAGAGAACTATGTGCTCGAGTTTGGTATCGATCATTATAAATGGGAACGTGAAAGCTGGCCGTACTTACGAGGCTTCCACGAAGGTCAAGATGAAGAAAGCCACCCTGATGCACCGCGTAGAGCCCGTGTTAATCAAGCAAGACAAACTATTATGGATATATTATCTCCGTGGTTTGACTTTGCTGCTCATAGCGAAGGCCATACAGGAGCAGAATGGGGTACAGAGCTCTATGGTTTATTAGAAACCTTGCAAGTTCCACAGCGCCTCTATGAATGGGCGAAGGATGCAGAAACTGTAGGCGACCAAGAGTCTAAAGCCAGTCATGAACAGATGTACAATGCGGTTATTTCTTTCATCGACGAAATCTCTATGGTCATGAAGGATGAAGTGTTGACACTGGATGAGATGATGTTACTCCTCGAAGAAGGCTTGAGCGACGTAAATTATTCCATGATTCCACCGTCCTTGGATCATGTGGTGATTACTACCATCGAACGTGGTTATAGCCAATGGTGGCCTAAGGTATTTGTAATGGGCCTCAACCAAGGTGTATTCCCTCAAAGCATGGGGGATGAAGGTCTTATTAAGGATAAGGAACGACAAGAATTAGCCGATGCCGGCATTACTTTGGCTGAAGGGGCCTTGCCGAAGGCTTTCAACGAGAATTTCCTATTATACCTAGCTATGACGAGGGCATCCGATTCGTTGACCTTGTCCTATGCAAGCTCTGGTGAAGATGGTACAGGCCTTGAGCCATCTCTTGTGGTTAAGCGCTTAGAATCCCTCGGTTACGTAGGTAAGGCTGTAGATATTCCGTTATCCATAGAGCCTGATACAGAGGCTGACTATGTGTGGCGTCCGCTTCAAAGCTTGTCCTTGTTATCCGAGCGTTGGGGTGCCCTCTTTAGTGGTCATGAGGTCAATCCATTGTGGTGGGGCCTTTATAACTGGGCTCGTGAAAGCAGCACGTATCGTCCACGTTTAGGTGAGGTGTCTCGTGGTATTCGAGATAATAACGATGTACCTGTTATTACAAAAGACTTAGTGAACGGATTATTTTTATCTAAAGGCTATATGTCTGGTTCTGTGACGCGTTTAGAGAGATACCAACAATGTCCGTTTAAGTTCTATGCTCAATATGGTTTGAAGCTAGAACCGCGTCGTGTGCGCTCCTTTGGAGCCCCTGAAATTGGTACATTCTTACATGCTAATTTAGAGCGTTTAGGTAATTATCTATTAGATAACAATAAACAATGGCGTGACCTCAATGAAGAGGATCAACTCAACCTATGTCGCTCTGTAGCAGATGAGATTTTACAAGAAAATCAGGCAGGCGAGGAAACGAGCGATGCTTACCAAAAGGCAATCGAGCAGCGTGTACAACGAACATTACATGTGACGGTAGATCGCCTTGTAGAGTGGTCTAAGCGCAGTGATTTTGATACAAAATACTTGGAGCAAGATTTTGGCCGTCAAGGTGGTTGGGATCCGATTCGCGTGCCTCTTGGGGAGGATCGTTATTTGCGTCTTATCGGTCAAATTGACCGCATCGATGAATATACTCAGGATGGTCAAACCTATGGCATGGTTATCGACTACAAGTCGGGTGGTGCTCATGTAACAGCCCAAGATGTGTACTATGGTCTTAAATTGCAACTCATGACATATCTATTGGCCTTAGAATCCGCTTATGGTAATACGCAAGGACAATCTATGGCTCCAGCGGCTGTGGTGTATTCCTATGTGAAGAACCCTAAAATTCCTGCTGGTGCGCCTCTATCCTATGAGGATGCAGTAGCTTTAGCTAAGGAAAGCGACGCATGGCATAATAGCGGCTACTTCTCCGATGATATCGAGTTATTGACGCATATAGATAATAAGTTCTTGTCCTACGGTTCTAAACGAGGTCCATATGTACCAATTGCGACGAAAAAGGATCAAACGATTTCTAGCAGAGACTTACATAAGGTTAAGAACACCGGCGAGTTTGATGTAATGTGCCGTTATACCAATCATGTCATGGCTGACATCGGTCGCAACATCGGGGACGGTCAATTCCCAATTCAGCCGTACCAGTTAAATAAGAACAGACCTTGTACATACTGTGATTACAACACTGTATGCCGTTTTGACTCTAGCCGTAATCGATACAATTACTTATCTAGATTGTCCGAAGATGATGCACTAGAACGGATGAAAGAGGCTCTAAACGACGAAAATAGCGATAACAACGGGAATCGCAATAACGACGGAAATAACAGTAATAACGGAAACAACAGTAACGAAGGAGGTGATAACCATGGGTGTTAAATGGACGCCAGAGCAGGAGTCTGCTATCATAGCGCCTAAGGATTCGTCCTTAGATAATCAAACCTTGCTCGTAGCGGCAGCAGCTGGCTCGGGTAAGACTGCTGTTCTCGTAGAGCGTATCATTACGCGTCTTAAAGATATGGATAATCCTTTATCCGTGCAAGAGCTCATGGTTGTAACCTTTACAAAGGCAGCAGCACAAGAGATGAGTGCTCGTATTGGGCTTGCCTTGGCAAAAGCTATGGAGTCTACTGATGATGAGGTTATGCAGCAGCGTCTTGAACGACAGCTTAATCTCTTAACATCTGCTCATATCTCTACATTGCATTCTTTCTGCCAATGGGTAATTCGTTCCTATTTCTACAAGCTAGATATTAATCCAACGGCTCGCATTGGTAACGAAGCAGAAATGGCGCTCTTACAACAAGAGGTGTTAGTGGATTTATTGACTAAATCCTATGAAGAGGGCCTTTATAATATCTATGAATTGGCGGACTTCTTCAGTGATGATAAATCTGATGCGGGCTTAACAGCGAAGATTATGTCTCTATATAACTACGCTATGTCCCTTGCCAATCCTGACGGTTGGCTACGCAAAGCATTAGCACCTTATAAAGAGGCTATGGAAATAAACCCAAGCGATACGTTATGGGGCCAATATATGTGGGATCAACATATAGCTGTTATAGACCGCATTCGCGAGCGCTTAGAGCGGATGGAACAAATCTTGCTCGATCCTGTGGGACCTCATAAATGGCAAAATATATATGATAATCAACTAGCTGCACTAGGCATGCTTTCAAATGCTCAAACTTGGGATGATATGGGCGACGCTTGTAAGCATATGGATACCTTTATTAAAGATCAGTTCCGCATGGGTTCAAAAGAGGCACAAGCCTTTGACCCTATATTGGTAGCTGAGTTTAAATCCTTAGGTGCTCAAAATAAGGATGACCTAAAAGCTATGCAAGCCGCTGTGTTCACTGTGCCAGAAGCTACCTTGCAAGAGCAGTTCAAGGCTCAATATCCTATCATTGAAGGTTTAGTAGAGCTCACCATTGCGTTCCATCAAGCGTATCGGGACATGAAGCAAGAGCAAGGCATCATGGATTTTAGTGATTTGGAGCATTTATGCTTAGCCCTTCTTGTTGAACCTGGCACAGAGGATGATCCTCAGCCGTCTGACGTGGCAAAGGAGCTGCAAGATACTTTCAAAGAAATCATGGTCGACGAATACCAAGATACGAACGGCGTACAAGAGACGATTATCAACTTGATTTCTCGCGTCGATAATCGGTTCTACGTGGGTGACGTGAAGCAGGCTATTTACAGTTTCCGTATGGCTGACAGTTCTCTGTTTATGGAGAAATATAACACCTACGGCGGTAATGATGCGGTAGAGCGTCGTATCGACCTAGCGAAGAACTTCCGATCTCACGAAAATATATTGGCCGCTACGAATTTCTTGTTCTATCAAATCATGACGGAAGAGGCGGCGGAGCTCAATTATACTGAGGCTGAATCCCTCATTCCTGGCCGTATCGTAGAGGATGCGCCTGAAGACTGGGTTGGGGGCGACGTAGAATTGCAGCTCTTAGATGTGAGCAAGGATACCCTCGGTGCTAGTGAAAGCGACGAAGACGAAGGGGATGACCCTGAGAACAACGAGCGTGAGCTAGATTTTATCATTCAAAAGATTAAGGAAATCCATGCTACTAAGAAGAAGGTCCAAAATCCGGATGGCACATTCCGTCAAATCGAGTGGCGAGACTTTGCTATTTTGCGTAGATCTTTAGCTGGTTGGGGCACCCGTGCCGTAGAAGCCATGCGCCAAGCGGGCATCCCTGCGGTGGTAAACGAACGGGATGGTTACTTTGAAGCCCAGGAAATTCAATTATTATTAGCACTGTTATCCATCATAGACAATCCTGAACAAGACTTGCCGATGGCGGCGGTATTGCACTCCGGTCTCGTTGGGCTTGATGCAAACGAGCTAGGCGCATTGCGTCTCTCTGGTGAGGGCTCCTTGTGGTCTCTCATGCCTGCTTATGCAGAAGAGGCTCAAGATGAGCGCTTATTATCCTTTATTGGACATATGGAGCGGTGGCGTACCTTGTCACGCCGTCACGGTGTGACTGATTTGTTGTGGGATATTTACGAATCCCAAGACTATGTAAACTATGTAGGGGCCATGCCAAATGGTCTTGTGCGCCGTGCAAATGTCCTTGCCTTATACGACCGTGCTAAAGGCTATGAGGCCTCTGGCTTCCGAGGACTCTTTAGATTCTTGCGCTTCGTTGAAAGCTTGCGTGATAGCAACCAAGACATGCCTCTTGCCAATGTGGTAAGCGAAGCAGATAATGTAGTGCGCATCATGACCATCCACAAGAGTAAGGGCCTTGAGTTCCCTGTTGTATTCCTATCTGGGATGCAAAAGAAATTCAATATGATGGACCTTCGTTCTGAGCTCCTCATCGATAAGAACGCAGGGCTTGGTCTTAAGGGCTACTTCCCAGACATTCGAGTATCCTTCCCGACTATGCCATGGTTCTATGTGAAAGACGTCAAAGAGGCGGCTCTCAAAGCAGAGGAACAGCGTATTCTCTATGTAGCGTTAACACGGGCGCGAGATAAGCTGTTTATGACGGGCTTTGTGAAAGGCTTTAAAAATTCTAAGGGCGGGTTGAGCACCTTAGGTGAACTCATTAAAAATGCTGCCTCTGTAGAGGGACAACAACTACCTACAGATATTATTACGCAAGCCAATACGTATTTAGAGTGGATCATTATGGGCTTTGCTCGCCATTTGGACGGCGGTAATCCATTGCGTGTAGCTATTGAGTACGAAGGACCTACCTATTTTGATTTACCAGATAAGAAGTGCCGCATAAAGGTTGAAATTCACGATGGCTCTCTCTATGGTGATCTAGACTACAAAGCAGATATCGACGAAACCACTATCAACAAGGTGCGTGAGTTAAAGGCTGTTAATTCTGTAAAATTACCTCAGGAAATAGTAGATCGCTTTAACTATACCTACCCGTACAGCGATGCCACACGTCGTACTGCTAAAATCTCCGTTAGTGAATTAAAACGACGATTCCAAGAACGAGAACTAGAAGCAGGGACTATTGATACCCTTAATGAACCGATTGAAACGGTAGATACAGGTGTGCAAACTGTTACAGTTTCAGCCGATGATTTAGCGAACTCTGTATTCGGTCGCAAACCACAGGCGTTACAGTCCGAAGAGGATGTGTTAACAGGGGCTCAATGGGGTACCTTAATGCATGAGGCTATGCAGTGGTTACCCCTTGCGAAGTATACTCAAGATTCTTTAACAAAAGAGCTTGATGCACTTGTAACGAAAGGGACTTTCACCGAGGAAGAAAGAAATCTATTAAGTGATACAAGTCTTTATAAATTCTTCAGTTCTGATCTTGGGAAACGTCTCATCAACGCTAAGCGCATCGAACGGGAGTTGCCGTTCAGTATGCTCTTTGAAGGAAAACGCGTATACGATACCTTAGAGGACGGCGAAAATCTTTTCCTTCAAGGTATTATCGATACAGCCTTTGAAGAAGACGGCGAATGGGTTCTCGTAGATTACAAGACAGACCGTGTTAAATCTGGGGAAGATCTCATCAAGCGCTATAAAATCCAAATGGACCTCTATAAAGAGGCCTTGCAACGATTGACGGGAATGCCGGTAAAAGCATGCTATATCTATAGTTTCCGCTTGCATGATGCAATTGTTGTAGATTAATTTAGCTATCTACATATGATTAGCAGATTTCTCTATTCGTGTGTAATATGTCGTAGCAATTAGATATGTAATACACATAAAAAAAGCTCTCTATCTTTTGATAGAGAGCTTTTGTGTTATATATGCGGTAATTTAGGCAAATTTAAAGCCTTTTTCTTTTTGTGTTTTGCTGGTGCAAATACTTTTAGTACACGCGGCAATACTTCGATATCTACCGGCATGGATGGACCTTGATCGCCGTCCATATTAGTAGGTAAATCACCGATATCAGATAATAGTTCAATTTGAGCTTTTTTTACAGTTAATGATGTTGTATAACGAGAGTTATAGATGGCACCACTGAGGATAAGTGGTAATACGCTGAGGATATCGAGGATGAAGTATTCCTTGAAGATGATGATACGCATATAACCGTCGTCTACAGAGGCTTCCGGCATAAAGCGTTCAAAGCTAGACACTACATTGGTAAGCAATGCAAGAACGAGCGGGGATTTACAAATAAAATCGTCGTTCTCTGTTTTGATGCGGTATGTGTAGTCTTTCGTTGTGAACAAGGCTTGGCCTGCGCGCAAGAAGTAGGCGAGTGGTCCTAAAATACTTTTTTCCTTCGGTGTAACCTCTTCGATTACCTTTGGAATCACACCGGCTGCGATATTGTTGCAGAAATATTTATCATTGCAACGACCGATATCAATGGTACGAGTTTGATTGATATCAATGCGTTTGATCGCTTGTGTTGGATTTTGGTGAATGCCAAGGGCACGAGACATATCGTTAACAGTACCTACTGGTATAAAACCAAAGGTAGATTTGAAGCCCCCTTGGGCAATACCGTTTACGGTTTCATTTACGGTACCATCACCGCCCATGCAGAATACAGCATCGAATCCGCGTTCGCAAGCATCCTTTGCAAAACGTGTAGCATCTCCTTCACCGGTAGTGAATTTGACCTCAATCGTTTCGAATAAGGTGCTCAATTTCCATTGTAAATCGAGGGCATATCGGCGCGCCGCACCGCCACCCGATACAGGGTTTATGATTACCAAACAACGGCTCATGATATAACTTCCTTACTTTCAAAAATGAGATATAGCTATTATCTATCGTTAAATTGACAGTCTTAGATATGGGCTCTATAATTATATTATATGCACTAAATCATATATGACATATTTATTCAAAATATAAAATATATCGTACAATATATTATACTCATTTTAGCCGTTCTTTGAAAGTATGAAAGATATAACGGGACACAAGATTAGGGGATAGTAATGGGAAAACAAGATTCGAAAGATAAATATAAATTGTCCGCTGTGGACTCTATTGAAAGATTACCTCTCAGTGAACAAGTGTATTTAACATTAAAAACAGCTATTTTAACAGGCGAATTGATGCCTCAAGAAAAGCTTAACGAAGTAAAAATTGCAGAGCAATTGCAAGTGAGTGCAACACCTGTGCGTGAAGCATTCCGTAAATTGGCTAAAGATAACCTCGTAGTGATCGTTCCTTGGAAGGGCGTTACAGTAAAGTCCGATACACCAGAGGAAATCGTTGCATTGTATCAAGTGCGTGAAGTAATGGAAGGCCTTGGTGCAAGACTTTGTGCACGTCATGCTACAGACGAACAAATTAAAGAATTGCGTGACATCTGTAAAGAAATGCATGAAATCGAAGATGCTACAGAACGTGTTGAAGTAAACAGTCGATTCCATACAATGATCGCTCATTACTCTGGCAATGAACGCGTTGTAGAATACCTTGCGAGCTTCCGTGAACGCGTTAATCGCGATATGTATATCAGCTCCTTCAATGCAGTGCGTACACATGATTGCGACGATGAACATGATCATATCGTAGATGCTATCGAACGTCATGATGAAGTGGCAGCAGAAAATGCTATGCGTCAGCATATTAACAATGCATTTATCTTCAAAAAAGCAAATGCTGAGGTACAACATAAAAAACTTAATGAAGTATAATGCCTTTAATTGGGCATACTATATGAAAGGCTCCGCCATTGGCGGAGCTTTTTATGTAGTAGATGGTTACTGTATTTATTTAATTAATTTAACTTAGCTTAGCTTTGAATCAGCTTTTGCTGGCGTATTGTTACGTGTATGACTTAGAAATTCTAATCGTTTGTAGTGTGATGTAAGATGTGCATTACAGCTTTTATAATCTACGATTCGTAGTCTTACGAGTTGGCCTACGTCAATTTGGAATGCTTGAGCGATTTTAAATAGGATCTCTAAAGACATGCCGGATATGCCTGTACCGCATTCTAGCTTGCTCAAATAACTGCGGCTAATACCAACTTGGCGTGCTAGCTTATATTGGGACATATTTAATGATATGCGGATATTGGCAATTTTATGACCTAAACACACATATCGATGTTGTAAAAGAGGATCTTCATAGGTATTGATTCGTAGCTCAGTTAACGGTGTCGATGCAGATTTCATAGGGATTCCTTCCTTTTCCCTGCTCTCTAAATATAGTATACTGAGACTGTTGGTGATTGACTAATATAGAAAACTAGATAATTATCGGATATTTCAGATAATTACACGTATTGTGAAAGTCGTAGGATACTACTGTAAGTAGAGGAGGCAATATGGAAAAATACATTGCAGTTGCCCTCGGTGGAGCCGTTGGTGCTTTATGTCGCATGGCTCTTGGTGAATGGGTTATGACAAAGGTAAGCTCCTTTCCGTATGGAACGGTCGTAGTAAACCTCATCGGTTGCCTCATTATTGGCCTTGTACTAGGTCTATACATGCAAAAGCCAGATTTGCCGCAGTGGGCGAGATTTTTCCTCGTTGTAGGTGGACTAGGTGCCTTTACAACCTTCTCTACCTTTGCTTTTGAAATGCTACAACTAATGATGTCTGAGTCCTATGTACAAGCTTTATTCTATGGCTTTGTACAAGTTGTAGGGGGCTTAATCCTTTGCTGGATTGGTGTGTTATTAGCGCGCATACTCTGTGCAATTTAAGGTGACTTGAGTTACAGCATATATAAAGCCATTTTTATATGATTAATACATAATATGACATAGAATTTTGAATTAAAGGGGAAAGAAATGAAATCCATTAGAACACAAGATGCTGTAGGGCATGCATTAATACATGATTTAGTACGCATTGTCATCGGCGAGGTGAAAGACACACCGTTCCGCCGTGGCCATGTGATTACGGAAGAGGATATTCCAAAATTATTAGATCTTGGTAAAGAGCATATCTTTGTAATGGAACCTGAAGATGAAGGGTTCTTGCACGAAGAGGACGTGGCACGTGCTTTGTACAATATGGCAGGTGGCGAAAATATGCACGATGGCCCTATGGCGCAAGGCAAAATCGAAGCTATTGCAGACGTAGATGGTCTCTTTAAAGTTGATGTAGATCGCTTGCATGCTATTAATAGCATTGGTGAACTAACTATCGTAACAAGATTTAATAATACACCTGTGAAAGCAGGCGATAAATTAGCAGGCATGCGTTGCATTCCATTATTGTTAGAGGAACAACAAGTAGAAGATGCTAAGAAAATTGCTAATGGTAATCCTCTGCTTAATGTAAAACCATTCGTACGCAAAACAATGGGCATCGTCACTACAGGCTCCGAAGTATTTGAAGGCCGTATTAAAGATGCTTTCACACCAATCATTGAAGAACGTTGTGCTGAATTCGGCGTAAAAAAGTTAGCCCATGAAATCGTAACGGATAATACAGACGATATCGTGGCGGCTATCGACAAGGTAAAACAAGCTGGCGCTGATATTATTTTCTGTACCGGCGGCATGAGTGTTGACCCAGACGATTTAACACCAGGGGCCATTAAACGCTATGCAGATCGCGTAGTAACTTATGGTTTGCCTGTATTGCCAGGATCCATGGTTTGTATTGCATACTGTGCAGATGGAACGCCAATCCTCGGCGTTCCAGGCGGCGTATTATTCAGTAAACCGACTGCTTTCGATGAAATCTTGCCACGCCTTGTTGCAGACGATGAAATCACAAAAGAGGATTGTATTCGTATGGGCCATGGTGGCTTCTTGGGTTAATCCTTTTATAGAACATCTAAAAACTGTATAAGTCTATACAAAAAGCGGGTAGATATCTACCCGCTTAATTTGTTAGTGCCATTATATTATTAAAATGATTTTTTCCCTAGTGTTGGATGGCTACAACGCTTTAACGTAAGTGTGTCAATCATGTGGACTGCTTCATCTAACGTAATGTCCTCACGCTTTGTTGGTGTTTCCAGAACTGCCAATGGATGGTCGGTGCCTACCTCACCAGAGGGCAAGTAAATATATTCTTGGTTAATTGTATCACCAAAAATATAGCCCGCTTGTAAATGTTCTTTATGAATGCGACTCATGGTCTCTCCTTACATAATTTCTTTCAGTCTAAAGTCTAGATAGTCTGCAGATACTAGCTCTAATTTTGTGGAACCAAACTCCTTTGGAATACGTTTAAAGGATATTTGATCGTGTAAATGTCCAAAGATACACGTATCTACATTGTATGTATCCATGAGATCCGTAAAACCGGAAGGCGTATTGGATTCATTGAATGGAGGATAGTGTAACAATAGGATTTTTGTTACTGGTATCTTGTCTATATCTATAGTTAGTGGATTGTTTTTATCAGAGTCTGTAGTATCCACGTTTATTTCTGATTTGAATGATTCTATTAGTGTTTCTACAGCTTTATCCATTTCTTGCAGTGCTGCTTCGGTGCGCATTAGTTCTCTATCATAAATAGATTGGTCTGTTTCAGGAGTGAAATGGGAGTCTCCAGGGCAGAGGTAAGCGCGTGTGCCACCAAAGGCAATGATGCGAGGGCCTTCTTCTGTTTGAATAAGCTGTGCTGTACCGTGACCTTGCAAGAAGGTGATAGCATCGCCCATGAGGTTTCGCATCTTGTTGGCAGAGGCCCACCAGTAATCGTGGTTGCCACGGATCATATATTTCTTGCCCGGCATGGATGCAATTTCTTGTAAGTCGCAAGCTGCTTCATCTAGTCGAAGGGCCCAACTCATGTCACCTACGAGAAAGACTATATCTTCGTCTGTTACACGGGTCATCCAATCTTCTTTGATGCGGCTCCAGTGATTATCCCAATGGGGACCAAAAATATCCATCGGCTTTGTTGGAGGATTGCCAGATAGATGGAGATCGCCGATGGCAAATACTTTCATAAACATCCTTTCAAATATATACTCAAAGCTATTTAGAACAAAAATGTATTATCAAAACTCTTTAGATTAAATGTGTATCATTAAACTATTTAGACGCGTGGAAGTATGGTGCAATGTCTTGGATGATTTTTGCAGCCCGCTCTTCGTCGCAAGTTTGAGGAATTTTGTAGCCCACATAGAGTGGTGTTGTTACATAACGGGCCACAACCTTGATATAGTCGTAGCCGTCCTCAAGATTATATACAAAATAGTTATAGGAATGGCTATAGTTGGCGATGCTGCGCAATACATACCGCAATACCTGTTGTAATCTTAGCGCTACGGAGCGCACAGGTGCATCTGGTTTAAAGCGTATATTGTACTCAAAGAAGCCAATGATGGGCTGTGTGGACAAGGTGATGCGTACATCTTGATCCTCGTGTAAGAGCCAGCCTTCCATATTTTGAGCTGTAATATCTTCGTGGTAATCGTAATCTTCAAGGCCTATGATTTGGCTGTGAGGGTGACGAATGGAACCACCGGACATATAGCCATGGTTTTTAAAGAATAATACGGATTTGAATTCTTTCCGTTGTCGTGTTTCGCGCCATTTATCAAGGCCGAATTGGAGAATACGAGCCGCTTCATCAGCCGGCAAGGTAGAAAACTCGCCTTCGTCCGTTTCGGTTTCGATAATAACCGTGGGCCATGTTTTATCTAGTACAGGATATTTGTTCATGAGCCATATGATATGACCCGATGTATCTAGAATATCCGTTAATTTTGCACGATCACAGAAGGGGCAGCGCACTTCTTCATTCCGAATATTAACAGGCTTAGTGCGCCCTAGTGCGATGTTAAATCGTAGTGGTTTATTCATCATGTGCCTCCTTCCTCGTAAGAAAATCTATACTCTTAATCATACCATAATTAGCCCATTCGTACATGAAATAATGGTATAATAATAGGGTATTATATAAATGATTAAGGAGGCCCTATGAAACCGACGACCCTTGTATTTCCTATTGATGAACAAAATCGTATATTGCTAGGTCGTAAAAAACGTGGTTTCGGGGCTGATAAATATAATGGATTCGGTGGTAAACTCGAGGCTGGTGAAAGCTTCCGAGACTGTGCCATCCGTGAGTTGTTTGAGGAATCTGGCCTTCATGGTCGACCAGAAGACTTAGAATGTGTAGCGGCTTTTGACTTTCAATTTCCTTTTGATGAAAGCTTAACACATGTAGGTTATGTGTACTTTTTGCGTACTTTTACAGGCAATGTAGAGGAAACCGACGAAATGGAGCCTCATTGGCTGACAGTAGATGAAATTCCCTACGAGCATATGTGGGATGGTGACCGCCAATGGTTGCCGATGCTATTAGACGGTAAGAAATTAAAAGGGCCTATCGTGTTTGGCCGAGACAATAGCTCTGTAGATAAAATGGATTTAACCACCGTCGATACCGTTCTTGAAAGCGAACACTTGGTGCGCATTGATCTATATATTAATGGTTAAGAGGTAATATGACTGATAAAAAGAGCCCCAAGTGGGTGCCACAGCTATTAGCGTGGTATGATGTGAATAAGCGGGATTTACCGTGGCGCGATTGTGGAGACCCTTATAAGGTTTGGGTTTCTGAGGTGATGAGCCAACAAACACGCATTGAGGCGATGAAGCCCTATTATGATAATTGGATGCGACTATTTCCAACCTTAGAAGATTTGGCAAAGGCCAGTGAAGATGAGGTCGTTCACGCTTGGCAAGGGCTTGGCTACTATAGCCGTGCTCGTAATTTGCGCCTTGGTGTAAAGAACGTCGTGGAAAACTACGGCGGTATTGTCCCTCATGACCGCAAGACTATGGAGTCCTTGAAGGGCGTAGGTTCCTATACGGCTGGGGCGGTACTATCTATGGCGTACAACGAACCAGAGGTGGCTGTAGATGGCAATGTACTGCGCATTTATGCTCGTTTATATCGCATCTTTGATGATATTTTGAGTACTAAAGGTAAGAAGGCCATAACCGCTATCGTAGAGGAAACATTGCCTCACGATCGACCTGGCGACTTTAACCAAGCCTTGATGGACTTTGGGTCTGCTGTGTGCATTCCAAAAACTCCACGCTGTGGAGAATGTCCTATTGTAAATATGTGCGAAGCATACCAACATAAAGATACTGATAAACTACCTGTGCGCATAAAGAAAACAAAGGTAGTAGAGGTGCCTCTATTTGTGGGGATCTTGCAATATAAAGACCATTATCTATTGCATAAACGTCCAAATCGTGGACTATTACGATCCATGTGGGAATTCCCATCTGTGGAAATGGTATCTACCTTTGAGGTCGGGGAACAAGGCCTTGAGGCCTTAGTTAAGGATCTAGGTTTTGAACTATCTTTGCAACCAGTATTAGTAAAAGAGATAACTCATGTTTTCTCTCATCGAAAATGGTTTATGAAAGCATTCTGCGGCGATTTAACGTACGTAGGAGATGCTAAGAATATAACGATCGCAGATATCCAAAAACAATTGCCAAAGGATTGGATGCTCATCAAGCGCGATGAGTTCGCCGATTATGCTTGGGCAGGTCCTCATGGTAAATTGACGGAGATTGCAAAATAATTTGTAGGAGCAATGAATGAGAATTCTATTTAATATCATTTTTTCTGCTATCCTCGTAATAGGATTGGTAGGATTTTGGGCTCTATTCCTCAACTTGTGGAAGCCTAAAAAGAAATGGCCTGCCTGGGTGGGCTATATAATTATTATCGGTGCGTGGTTCGCTGCCATCCGATACTATATACTCAATCAAGTGGATCTATATGGGACGATGTATTATCCGTTGATGAATATGTTCCGTACTGAAAGCTACGGTTTTCTCTTTGGCTTATTCTTGGCTATTCCTGTATTCATCGTTCTCAGCTTGCTATATTGGGTGGTTAATAAAATTTGGAGCAAAACGCCAGAGGAAAATAGAACAGGGCGTCGTGCTTTCTTTAGAACGGCAGCCACAGTGGTGCCGTTAGTAACAATCGGTGGTTCTAGCTATGCTGCCTATGTAGGTCAACATGAGATTGAGGTCACTCATGAAAGCTTTGGGTATACGAACTTACCACCTGGCTTGAAGGACTATAAAATCGTCCAACTCAGTGATATTCACGTTGGGCCAAGCATCGATTTAGATGACCTTGATGAAATTTTAAAGCTCGCCCTTGTAGAAAAGCCTAATCGCGTTGTCATCACTGGTGATTTAATCGATAAAATCGCTTGGTTACCACAAGTCTGTGAAAGATTAACAACCTTTGCAAAACAAATTCCAGACGGCGTCGATTTTATCTTGGGCAATCATGAGTACCATCACGATGTGAATAAGGTGCTAGACGAATTAAAACACAATACACCGATGAATATTCTTGTGAATAGCAATATTCAAATTATGGGTGGTAAGCAACCTGTATATATTGCTGGTGTGGCGTATGACAATGATCGAGAAAAAGAAAAACGTGAAGCTATGATTGATAAGGCTTTATCTGGTATTCCGGACTATGCCTTTGTTATCCTATTGGCACATCACCCTGAATTCTTTGAAGAAGCCATTGAACGTAAAATTCCGTTGACCCTCTCTGGTCACACTCATGGTGGTCAAATTGTATTTATGGGCATGCCGTTGGTACCAACAGGCACACCATATACAAAAGGTCGCTACGTAGAAGAACAAAGCGTGTGCTATGTTAATAATGGCTCAGGACACTGGTTCCCAATCCGTATCAACTGCCCACGAGAAATTACAGTCATTACATTCTTTGACGGAGTAGCTTAGAAATAAAGGTGAGCTCCTTAGCATAAAAGGTAAGCTCATTAAAGGGATACAATCATGTATAATACATCCTTTATCCAAAAAATCCTTATATGTATTATTGTGCTTATGCTATTTGATATCTCTCTAATCTACGATATGACAGCGGATATATATAAGGGATATCTTAAAATAGCAATACTCGTAGCAATCGGATGCCATTTAGATATATACCTAGAATTCAGTAAACAAGAAGTACTGATAATACAAGCATTCAAGAATGATACATTTAAAGAGACCTATGAACTATTAAATACTAAACAGATGGTTTTTATCATAACTTTAATCCTGTTAATGACTATAAAACTTGTGATATATTAGAAAAACATAGGTTACAAATAAAAAGAGGCATTGTATTTTAGATACAATGCCTCTTTTTATTATATGAACTTATATAATAATTGTGATATATTAGAGTTAAAATTTTTAGTTGTGTTGATTAATAGAGCAGAGTTAATTTGTAGGTGTAGATTAATGTATAGTAAATTTTTTATCTATAGAGTTATTATATGTACCATTCCAATTATTCTTATGGATATAGCTCTTGTCTGCTCAATGATAACTGGTGGATACGAAGGAAATCTAAAAGCAACAATACTAGCGGTGATAGTATTGCACATAGTTTTATATATATTAAGTCGTAAACAAGTAAAGTTATTAATACAAGCATTTAAGCAGAATGGGTTTAAAGAGATTAATAATCTATTTAATATGAAATATGTTTTTCTAATTGTATTTTTTATGGTATTAATAGCTATAAAATTTATGAGATATTAGAGAAGTAAAAAGTGGAGTATAAAAGAGTATTTATATAGAGTTTTTTGTTTTGTGGGAGTAGTAATGTGAAAAGTGTTTTTAAGTTTTTATTTTATAGTATTATAATCGTAGCTATTTTATTTCCTATAGTTCAGATTTTATATCGTCTTTTAAATGGTATTCCAATTGATGAATTGCTAAGCTCATTACCATATGTATATCTTGGTGTAGTAATATTTTATGTTTTAGGTTTTCTTTTTATTAAGTATGTATTGAAGTCATAATTTATAAATAAAAGTCCCGATACTATATCGTATTAGGGTTTAATGTAAATGATACTCTAAGAATGTACAAAAATGATGATATAAGAATGTACAATTTT